>Ga0209256_1000061_pt1 | contig 260890 bp, 259 predicted proteins | sample AraplaCol_mCL_r2_2_FD_184270 | JGI IMG/M metagenome (GOLD analysis project Ga0209256, IMG submission 184270) | Arabidopsis root microbial communities from North Carolina, USA - plate scrape MF_Col_mCL_r2 (SPAdes) (version 3) | ecosystem: Host-associated > Plants > Roots > Endosphere | place... | reverse complement strand
TGTGATGGAAGAAATGACCGCACTACAGAACGAAATGACTGCTGGAATCAGCAAGCATGCCGCAGCCACGAGGGCTCCCTTAGCGTACGGCCGTAATGGCGAGTTCTGTTCCATGCTGCCTAACGTTGGACTTGAGCGGCGGGACGAAGCTGGCGAAGCCAGCTTTGGCACGTCCGCTCGAAGGACGGGTTAGACCGGTGGTTTGCAGCACGGGGCCAAGCCGATGCCGACCATGCGCGCCGCGGCCGGCATGACGCCGATACCTGCTGATGGATGTGAGAACAATCTTCGACCACGCGACCTCCCCAGGTGCTGTTTCCCTCTTGCTCAGGCCGCTACTCTACGGCACAGCCCGAACACGCTCCACTGCTTCACATTTGCAGCGAGCGACCGCACGTGCAGCGCGTCACGCCGGCTGCCCGCTGACCGCCGAAGGACGGGCATCCCACGCCGATACAGGCATGCAGAGTCCCTTCTGCTCGGGTCGTTCATCCCCCGTTTCGCCGTTGGACAAAGATGCCCGTGACCACCAGCACAACTCCAAAAGCAACCAGACCAAAAGAGATCTTCTCTGCCTGAAGAGGGTCAGTTGGAACGACTCGAAAGTAGTCTTTCGTGCCGGATCCCCCCGCCCCGCTGACGTGCGTCCCCACGAACAGATCGACGGGCAGCGATTCCACTATCCACGGCAACGCGGCTCCGATGAAAATCAGAAGCACGCCCGCTCGTACCGACCAAGCAGCAATGCGCATTGCTCTAACGTACTACTTGAGCGGCGGGACGAAGCTGGCGAAGCCAGCTTTGGCACGTCCGCTCGAAGGACGGGTTAGGCCGGCCAACACGCAAGAACCCCTGCAGCGGCGAACATGCGCGACGCTGCCGGCCCGGACTTGGCGCCCCGTGTTGGATGTGCAAACCACCTTCGACCATGCGACCTCCCCAGGTGCTGTTGTTCGATGCTCAGGCCCTACTCTACGGCACGGCCCGAACACACTCCCACGTCTTCATTTCAGCGAGCACCTGCACGTGCATCGCATCACCTGTGCCGCCCGCTGACCGCCGAAGGACGGGCAGCCCACACGAGCGCACCCACCATCTCTCATGAAAACACAGGAGCCTTCGCAGGACATGGAACGCGACGAGCCTAACGTGAGATAGACATTTCTTTTCTTTCCGTTCCACCCAACCTAACCCTCTTTGCGCAGCCTGCATAGCTGCCAACGACTAGGTTTAGGCGCACTCACTTAGGCGAACAGAACTCCGCGAGAGCCCCGAATTTCCTGGCTCCCTCACCGACATCCTACTTCCCTGCTCGCCCTCTAAACAAGCCGCGATAACACCGCCACTCGAAGGCCGGCCTTGTTTGCCCAAACCTAAAAATTCCCGGATGGATCCCACCGACCCATCCGATGATTTCACGGGTCCGCCCCGCCCGCCCAAGCTCCTGGTCCAACTCCGGGACCACCTCCGCGCCCGCCATTACGCGCTCCGCACCGAGCAGGTTTACCTCGATTGGGTGCGCCGCTTCATCCAGTTCCACGATCTGCGCCACCCCTCCACGCTGGGCGCCGCGGAGGTCGAAGCTTTCCTCACCCACCTGGCCGTGGAACGGCACGTCAGCGCGTCCACGCAGAACCAGGCGAAGGCCGCCCTGCTCTACTTCTACAAGAACGTGCTGGCCGTGGACCTGCCGTGGCTCGACGAGATCGTGCAGGCCAAGGCGCCGCGCCGGCTGCCGCTGGTGCTGACGGAGCGCGAGGTGCGCGAGCTGCTCGAAGCCATGCACGGTCCGATGTGGCTCATCGCGAGTCTGCTGTACGGCACGGGCATGCGGCTGCTGGAATGCCTGCGATTGCGCGTGAAGGACGTGGAGTTTTCGCGGCGCGAGATCGTCGTGCGCGAAGGCAAGGGGAACAAGGACCGGATCACGATGCTGCCCGACAACCTGGTCCAGCCGTTGCGGGACCAGATGAGCCGCGCCCAGGCACTTCATCGGCACGACCTGGCGCACGGGTTCGGCCGGGTGTTCCTGCCCGATGCGCTGGCCGTGAAGTACCCCCGGCACGACCGGGCCTGGGGATGGCAGTATGTGTTCCCCGCCGCCGGCCGCTCGATGGATCCGCGCAGTGATCCGCCCGTCGAACGGCGGCACCACGTGCAGCCGGAGTCGGTGCAGCGAGCCGTGCGCGAAGCCGCCCGCCGCTGCGGGACGGTGAAACCCGTCACGCCGCACGTGCTGCGCCACTCGTTCGCCACGCACCTGCTGCAGGCCGGCTACGACATCCGCACCGTGCAGGAACTGCTGGGGCACGCCGACGTAAGCACCACGATGGTCTACACCCATGTGCTGAACCGGGGCGGCCGTGGCGTCCGCAGCCCGCTCGACGCCCTCTGAAGCGCACTCAGCGAACGCCGGACGCAGCGGAGACTGGCCCCAACACCCGGTACGGCACCTTCCCGTCCCGCCCCACCCTCACCTGCACGATCACATGCCCCACGTCCGGCACCTTCCAGGTCAGGGCCTCGAGCTTCGGCACCGTCGCGGCTTGTGCCACGCACCCTTCGACGAACACGATGCGCCCCTGCACCGTGACCCACAGCGATGTGTCGGCGAACAGGGTGGGCGAACGGGCGGCCTCGGCGCGGAAGGCCTTGGCGATGTCCTGGTCGTAGCCGTAGGCGTTGGGCCGCGCGCAGGTGCCGGCCAGCCAACAGGTGGTGCCGCGTTCGGCACGGTTGTGGGACTGGGCGTCGCGCTCCTGCTCGGTGCGCAGGGGGCCCATCGGCGTTGGGCAACCGGGCTGGTGCGACGACAGCTGGAAGAATGGGTCGCCCCACCAGTTGCGGCGTTCGGGTGGCGGGTCCTGCCCGTGGCACGGCATGGCAGCGATGAACGCGAGGGCAAGGGCCTGCTTGAACATCGCCCGCCCCGCCGGCTGGTCACGCCTTCAGCGGCGGCCCCGGGATGAACTCGGTCTCGCCCGCGACGTGACCCATGCGCTGGGCTTCCCAGTCGGCGGCGGCCTGCGCGATGCGCTCCTTGCGGCTCGACACGAAGTTCCACCACATGAATCGATGGCCCAGCGGCTTGCCGCCGATGAGCACGACGCGCGCGGCCTGCGGCGCCGACAGCACGGGCTCGTGGCCGGCGGGCACCACCACCATGGTCTGCGGGGCCACCTCGACACCGTCGACGGTGAAGGCGGCATCGACACCGTACAGCGCCCGCTCCTCGGCGGCATCAGGCACGGTGACGGACGCGCCCGCCTGCAGCGCGAAGTCGACGTACAGCGTGGGCGACAGCGTGGGCGTGGGTGACGTGGCGCCGAAGGCGCCGCCGATCATCACGCGCACCTGCACGCCGGGCAGGTCCACCTTCGGCACGTCGGCCGCGGCCGTGTGGTGGAAGCTCGGCGCGTCTTCCTCGTGTTCAGCCGGTAGCGCGGCCCACAGCTGCAGGCCGTGGCTTCGGCGCTCCACGCCGCGCAGGTCGTCGGGGGTGCGCTCGGAGTGCACCACGCCGCGGCCGGCCGTCATCCAGTTGATGGCGCCGGGTTCGATGCGCTGGGTCACGCCCGTGCTGTCGCGGTGCATCATCGCGCCCTCGAACAGGTACGTGACGGTGGCCAGGCCGATGTGCGGGTGCGGGCGCACGTCGTGGTTGTCGGTGGGCTTCGCGGTGATGGGGCCGAAGTGGTCGAAGAAGATGAACGGGCCCACCGACTGCTTCTGCACCGCGGGCAGCGTGCGGCGCACGACGAAGCCGCCCCCGAGGTCCTTCGTGTGGGGCTTGAGCTGCAGGAAGTCGGGGGTGTCGGCCATGGTAGCGGTCCTTCGGGAAGCGGGGCGATCAGCTGCGGTAGTCGGCGTTGATCTTCACGTATTCGTAGCTCAGGTCACACGTCCAGACGATGGAGGAAGCGCCCCCCCGTTTGAGGTTGACCCGCACCGTGATTTCGGATTGCCTCATGACGCGCGCGCCGTCTTCTTCGCGGTACGCCGGGTTGCGCCCGCCGTCGACGGCCACCGACACGTCGTCGAGGTGCAGATCGATCTTCGTCTGGTCGAGGTCGGTGATGCCGGCGTAGCCCACCGCGGCGAGGATGCGGCCGAGGTTCGGGTCGCTGGCGAAGAAGGCCGTCTTCACGAGCGGCGAGTGCGCGATGGCGTACGCCACCTGGCGGCACTCGTCTTCGGTGCGGCCGCCGTCGACCTGCACGGCGATGAACTTGGTGGCGCCCTCGCCGTCGCGCACGATGGCCTGGGCCAGCTTCTCGGCCACCTCGATGACGGCGGCCTTCAGCACGGCGCCGTCGCCGCTGTCGAACGACGTGATGGGCGTGTTGCCGGCCTGGCCGGTGGCCACGACCACGAAGGAGTCGTTCGTGGAGGTGTCGCCGTCGATGGTGATGCGGTTGAACGAGCGGTTGGCCGCGTCGGTGACCAGGGACTGCACGAGGCCCGGGGCCAGCGCGGCATCGGTGGCGAGGAAGCCGAGCATGGTGGCCATGTTCGGGCGGATCATGCCGGCGCCCTTGCTGATGCCGGTGATGGTGATGGTCTTGCCGCCAATGGTGACGCGCTTGGAGGCGGCCTTGGGCAGCGTGTCGGTGGTCATGATGGCCTCGGCGGCCACGGCCCAGTTGTCTTCCTTCAGGTCGTCGAGCGCAGCCGGCAGGCCCGCGGCGATGCGGTCGTGGGGCAGCGGCTCCATGATGACGCCGGTGGAGAACGGCAGCACCTGTTCGGGCGCGAGTTCGAGGTGGCGGCCCAGCGCCACGCAGGTGGAGAAGGCGCGCACGAGGCCGTCCTCGCCCGTGCCCGCGTTCGCGTTGCCGGTGTTGATGACGAGGGCACGCGTGCCCACGTTGGCGGCCAGGTGCTTCTGGCACAGCTGCACGGGGGCCGCGCAGAAGCGGTTCGTGGTGAACACGCCGGCCACCTGCGAGCCCTCGGCCACGGTGATCACCGTGAGGTCGCGCCGGTTGGCCTTGCGCACGCCCGCCATCGCGATGCCCAGCTTCACGCCGGGCACGGGGAACAGGTCAGCAGGGTTCGGGGCTTGCAGGTTGACGGGCATCTCGGGGCTCGCTTTGGGAAGAAGGACTGGAGGTCGATTGTAGGAACAACGGGGGCGGGAATGGTGACGCGATGGTCAAATGCCAAACCCCGTCACCCCGGCGAACGCCGGGGCCCACCGCTGCTCCGGCACGCGTTGGCCACGGTGGATCCCGGCGTTCGCCGGAATGACATGTCGCCCCCCAATGAAAAACGGAGCCCGAAGGCTCCGTTTTCCAGGGTGTCACACGATCAGCTGAGCTTGCCGTGGCACTGCTTGTACTTCTTGCCGCTGCCGCACGGGCACGGGTCGTTGCGGCCCACCTTCGGCAGCCCGCCGTCGGGCATCGTGGCAGGGTCGGTCTCCTGCGCGATGCTGCCGTCCTCGTTCGGGTGCGTGTAGGTGATGTTGCTGATGGCCTCGGCACGGTCCTCGATGGCTTCGGCGGCCTGGGCCACCTGTTCCTGGCTCTGGATGCGCACGGTCAGCAGGATGCGCGTGACGTCCATCTTGACGACGTCGAGCAGCTGGCTGAACAGCTCGAAGGCCTCGCGCTTGTACTCCTGCTTCGGGTTCTTCTGCGCGTAGCCGCGCAGGTGGATGCCCTGGCGCAGGTAGTCGAGCGCGGCGAGGTGTTCGCGCCAGTGCTGGTCGATGGACTGCAGGAAGATCATGCGCTCGAACGGCAGGAACTGCTCGGCGCCCACGCGCTGCAGCTTGTCGTCGAACGCGGCGTGGCCGGCCTTGACGACCTGTTCCAGCACGTCCTCGTCGGTGATGGCGTTGCTCTTCTCGACCGTGGCCTGGAGCGGCACGTCGAGCTGCCATTCGTCGCGCAGCACCTTCTCGAGGCCGGGGAGGTCCCACTGCTCTTCGAGGCTCTCGGCGGGCACGTAGGTGCGCACCACGTCGGTCAGCGTGCTGGCGCGCAGGTTGGTGATCTGCTCGTCGAGCGACGAGGCCTCGAGGATCTCGTTGCGCTGCTGGTAGATGACCTTGCGCTGGTCGTTCGACACGTCGTCGTACTCGAGCAGCTGCTTGCGCACGTCGAAGTTGCGGGCCTCGACCTTGCGCTGCGCGCTCTCGATGCTGCGCGAGACGATGCCGGCCTCGATGGCCTCGCCCTCGGGCATCTTCAGGCGGTCCATGATGGCGCGCACGCGGTCGCCGGCGAAGATGCGCATCAGCGAGTCTTCGAGGGACAGGTAGAAGCGCGAGGAACCCGGGTCGCCCTGGCGGCCCGAACGGCCGCGCAGCTGGTTGTCGATGCGGCGCGACTCGTGGCGTTCGGTGGCGATGATGCGCAGGCCGCCGGCGGCCTTCACCTGGTCGTGCAGGCCCTGCCATTCGTCGTGCAGCTGCTTGATGCGCGCGGCCTTGTCGGCCTCCGGCAGCTCGGTGTCGGCCTCGAGCACCTGCACCTGCTTCTCGACGTTGCCGCCCAGCACGATGTCGGTGCCGCGGCCCGCCATGTTGGTGGCGATGGTGATCACGCCCGGGCGGCCGGCCTGGGCCACGATCTCGGCTTCCTTCGCGTGCTGCTTGGCGTTGAGCACCTGGTGCGGCAGGTTCACCTTCTTGAGCTTCTCGGAGATGAGTTCCGAGTTCTCGATGGAGGTGGTGCCCACCAGCACGGGCTGGCCGCGCTCGTGGCAGTCGCGGATGTCCTGGATGACGGCGTCGAACTTTTCCTTGTCGGTCTTGTAGACGAGGTCGAGTTCGTCCTTGCGGGCCGTGGGCTTGTTCGGCGGCACGATCACGGTTTCCAGGTTGTAGATCTCCTGGAATTCGTAGGCCTCGGTGTCGGCCGTGCCGGTCATGCCGCCCAGCTTGCCGTACATGCGGAAGTAGTTCTGGAACGTGATGGACGCGAGCGTCTGGTTCTCGCTCTGGATCTTCACGCCTTCCTTGGCTTCGACGGCCTGGTGCAGGCCGTCGGACCAGCGGCGGCCCGTCATCAGGCGGCCGGTGAACTCGTCGACGATCACCACCTCGCCCTCCTGCACCACGTAGTGCTGGTCGCGGTTGTAGAGGTGGCGGGCGCGCAGCGCCGCGTACACGTGGTGCATCAGCGAGATGTTCGCCGCGTCGTACAGGCTGGCGCCCTCGGCCAGCAGGCCGGCCTCGGCGAGGATGCGCTCGGCGTTCTCGTGGCCGTCCTCGGTCAGGTAGACCTGGTGCGACTTCTCGTCGACGGTGAAGTCGCCCGGGTCGATCACGCCTTCGCCCGTGCGCAGGTCGAGTTCACCGATCTGCTTCTTGAGCTTGGGCACCACGGCGTTGATGCGCACGTAGAGCTCGGTGTGGTCTTCCGCCTGGCCGCTGATGATCAGCGGCGTGCGGGCCTCGTCGATCAGGATGGAGTCGACCTCGTCGACGATGGCGTACGTGAGGCCGCGCTGCACGCGGTCGGACGTCTCGTAGACCATGTTGTCGCGCAGGTAGTCGAAGCCGAACTCGTTGTTCGTGCCGTACGTGACGTCGGCGGCGTAGGCGGCCTGCTTCTGCTCGCGCGGCATCTGCGGCAGGTTCACGCCCACCGTCAGGCCGAGGAAGTTGTAGAGCTTGCCCATCCACTCGGCATCGCGCCGGGCGAGGTAGTCGTTGACCGTGACGACGTGCACGCCCTGGCCCGTCAGCGCGTTCAGGTACACCGGCAGCGTGGCCATCAGCGTCTTGCCTTCGCCGGTGCGCATCTCGGCGATCTTGCCGCCGGTGAGCGCCATGCCGCCGATCAGCTGCACGTCGAAGTGGCGCATCTTCAGCACGCGCTTGCCGCCCTCGCGCACCACCGCGAAGGCTTCGGGCAGCAGCGCGTCGAGCGACTCGCCCTTGGCGATGCGGGCCTTGAACTCGGCGGTCTTGGCCTTCAGCGCCTCGTCGTCGAGCGACTCGAACTGCGGTTCCAGCGCATTGATCCGCTGCACCACCTGACGGTACTGCTTGAGCAGCCGGTCGTTGCGGCTACCGAAAATCTGGGTGAGAAGCTTGGGCAACATGCAGCGTCGGGAAAATAGGGGCTGGGGTCAGCGGGACGAACATGCGAAAGGGCCGCGCAACGGCACGACCCGCACACACGCAAGCAGGGGAACAACCGCGGTCAGATGGGAGCCGCCCCGCGGATTGCAAGGCACCTCTTCCCCGTACCGGCGGCAAAAGCCGCGGATTTTAGCACCGGGGTGGAGCACGTCCGCCCGGCAGCGGAACAGGGTCGACCCTTCTCAGTGGCCCTTCGTTCCGCTGGCGTCGGCCTGGTCGAACGGCACGTTGCCCTTGCCGGCCAGGAACTTGGCCGGGTCCTGGGGCACGCCCTCCACCAGCACCTCGAAGTGGAGGTGCGGGCCGGTGGAGCGCCCGGTGGTGCCCACCTCGGCCACCACCTGGCCGCGCTTGACCAGGTCGCCGGCCTTCACGAGGATGCGCGACGTGTGCGCATAGCGGGTCACGAGGCCGTTGCCGTGGTCCACCTCCAGCAGGTTGCCGTAGGCGGGGTGGTAGTCGGTGGACCGCACCACGCCACCGGCCGCGGCCATGATGGACGTGCCCGTGTCGGCGGGGAAGTCGAGGCCCGTGTGCAGCGCGGCACGGCTCGTGAACGGGTCGCTGCGGAAGCCGAAGCCGGAGCCCACCGGGCCGTTCAGCGGCCGGGAGTTGGGCACCATCAGCGACGACAGGCGGCGCTCGAACAGGCGGGACTCGACGAGCGTGAAGAGGTCGGTGTTCAGGTCGGCCGAGGAGTCGAGGGAGGACACCAGGTCGTTGAGCTGCTGGAGCGAGGGGGTCTTCGCGGGCACGAACGGCCCGCCCTGGCCGCCACCCTTGGCCGGCGGCGCGGTCATCTGGCGCAGCTCCTCGGGCTTCACGCCGGCGAGGCCCGACACACGCTCGCCCATGGCCTCCAGGCGCACGAGCTTGGCCTGCATTTCGCCGACCTTCTGCGCCATGGCGTCGAGGTTCTCGCGCATGAACCGGTCGCGCTGGGCGAACTCGTCGCGCACCACCAGGCGCACCACCTGGCTCACCACGGGCCAGCCTTCGCGGGCGGCCTTCAGGAACACCGCGTGGTAGATGGTGCCGGACAGCGCCATCAGCACGATCACCAGCCCCACGAGGGCCGCGGCCAGCTGCAGGCGGTTGAAGCTCAGCACGCGGGTGCGGGCCAGCGAGCCGTGGGTGATCAAGATCTGCATCGTCGTTAAACTCCTCGCGGTGAAACCTCGTCGCCCCATGACCCCGGACGCCCTGCCCATCGAGCAGGCCATCCAGCGCAGCTCGCCGCTCGCACGGCTGCAGCACCTGATGAAGGAGTCGGAGGCACGACTCGCCGTGGTCCGGTCGGTCGTGCCTTCGGCCCTGGCACCTCATCTGAGACCGGGCCCCCTCGACGAAGACGGCTGGACCCTGCTGGTGGCCAATGCCGCCGTCGGCTCGAAGTTGCGCCAACTCGCCCCCCGCCTGGAAGAAGCCCTCCGAGCCAAGGGGATGCAGGTTAAGGCAATCCGCATCAAGGTTCAATGAGGCGCCGCCCGCCGATCGCACGGGCGAAACCCGGTCTCGCGGACCTCGGCGGATGTGAAAAAGGCTCCAGCCACTGAATGGCATGGAGCCTCTGAAAGCCTCGAAAGGCCCATGGATGGTGCCCCCGGCAGGGATCGAACCCGCGACCTTCGGTTTACAAAACCGCTGCTCTACCAGCTGAGCTACAAGGGCTGAATCTGTGATTCTAGCGACGCAACTGTCACGCTTTGATGCGCTTCACTGCGTCTTTCGGAACGTTTACTTGATGCGCTTGAGCGACGGGCGGCCGCCGCCCGGGGCCGGCGGCTCCGGCGCCGGGTCCGCGGGACCCGCCGGCTCGGCCGTGCCCTCGCCCGCCGGAGCGGACAGGGGCTGGCCATCGGTGCTCGCCAGGCGCAGGCCACCCGGGGCACCCGGCCGGTCGGACGCGCCGGCCTCGGCCGCGTCGCCCTCGGCGGGCACGTGGGCCTCGGTGGGCGCCGGGAAGGCCATGCCCTGGCCGTTCTCGCGTGCGTAGATGGCGATCACATGGTCGACGGGGACGATGATGTCGCGCGAGGTGCCGCCGAAGCGGGCCTTGAACTCGATGTACTCGTTGCCGAGCTTCATCCCCGTGGTGGCCTCGAAGCCCACGTTCAGCACGATCTCGTTGTTCTTCACATACTCCATCGGCACCTTGACGCTGGCGTCGACGAACACGGCGATGTACGGCGTGAAGCCGTTGTCGGTGCACCAGTCGTGCAGCGCACGGATCAGGTACGGGCGCGTCGAGGTGCCGCTGTTGCCGGGTGTGGATGGAATCATGGTGAAACGGGAGTTCTCGTGCCGGGACGCGGGCGTCGTTGCGCTCTTACTTGCGCATGACCTTTTCGGAAGGCGTCAGCGCCTCGATGTAGGCCGGGCGCGAGAAGATGCGCTCGGCGTACTTCAGCAGCGGCACGGCGTTCTTCGACATGTCGATGCCGTAGTAGTCGAGGCGCCACAGCAGCGGGGCGATGGCCACGTCGAGCATCGAGAAGTCGTCGCCCAGCATGAACTTGTTCTTCAGGAAGATCGGAGCGAGCTGGGTCAGGCGGTCGCGGATCTGGGCGCGGGCCTTCTCGAGCTGCTTGTCGTTCGGCTTGATGTTGCGCGACTCGAGCACGTTGACGTGGGCGAACAGCTCCTTCTCGAAGTTGAGCAGGAACAGGCGCACGCGGGCGCGGGCCACCGGGTCACCCGGCATCAGCTGCGGGTGCGGGAAGCGCTCGTCGATGTACTCGTTGATGATGTGCGACTCGTACAGGATCAGGTCGCGTTCGACGAGGATGGGCACCTCGTTGTACGGGTTCATCAGCGCGATGTCTTCGGGCTTGGCGAACAGGTCGACGTCGCGGATCTCGAAGTCCATGCCCTTTTCGAACAGAACGAAGCGGCAACGGTGCGAGTAAGGGCAGGTCGTTCCGGAGTAAAGCACCATCATGGTGGCGGCTCCTTATGGGCAGAGAAAAACAGTAAAAGCACAAACGGAGCAGACAGCCGCCGGGGCGGCCTCCACTCCGTTGCAACACGGACAAACTGCGGACGGACGGGCACCGAGCGGCACCCTGCCCGACCGGCGGGTTGTTATTTGATGTCTTTCCAGTACGCGGCGTTCAGTCGCCACGTGATCACGGAGAAGAACGCCAGGAAAATCAGCACCCAGACGCCGAGGCGCACGCGGTGGTTCTGGGCCGGTTCGCCCATCCACTGCAGGTAGGCCACGAGGTCGGCGACGGTGTCGTCGAACTGCACCGGGGTCAGCGTGCCGGGGGTCACCTGCTCGAAGCCGGCGAAGCGATGGGTCGTCTCGCCGTGGTGATGCGGGTCCGCTTCCTCGACGTACTTTGCGGTGCGCTGGCCCTGCAGTTCCCACAGCACGTTGGGCATGCCCACGCTCGGGAAGGCCAGGTTGTTCCAGCCGGTGGCCTTCGTCTCGTCACGGTAGTACGAGCGCAGGTACGTGTAGAGGTAGTCGGCGCCGGAGCCCTTGCCGATGTCGGCACGCGAGCGGGCGATCACGGTCAGGTCGGGCGGGGTGCCGCCGAACCATTCCTTGGCCTGCTTCGGATCGAGCGCGATCTTCATGGTGTCACCGACCTTCTCGGTCGTGAACATCAGGTTCTGCTTGATCTGGTCTTCGGTGAGGTTCAGGTCGCGCAGGCGGTTGTAGCGCATGAACGCGGCCGAGTGGCAGTTCAGGCAGTAGTTGACGAAGAGCTTCGCGCCGTTCTGCAGCGAGGCCACGTCGGTCAGCTTCGCGCTCGGGAACTTGTCCCAGGCGACACCGCCTTCGGACGCCTGAACCTGCGTCGACAGCACGCTCAGCGACGCCAGGAGGATGAGGATCAGTTTCTTCATGGTGTGGGTTTCCTGGCGGCGGCTCAGTGGGCGTGGAACACGACTCGGTCGGGCACGGGGCGCGACTGGCCGATCCGGCTCCACCAGGGCATCAGGATGAAGAAGCCGAAGTAGAACAGCGTGCCGACCTGCGACACCCGCTCGCCCACCGGCGACGGCGGCTGCACGCCGAGGTAGCCCAGCACGGCGAAGACGAACACGAAGATGGCGTACATCCACTTGTGCCACGTGGGGCGGTAGCGGATGGACTTGGCTTCGGCGTGGTCCAGCCAGGGCAGGAAGAACATGATCACGACGGCACCGCCCATCACCACCACGCCCCAGAACTTGGGCTCGAAGGTGAGCAGCAGCGCCGCGGCCACGACGGCCACCACCGCGATGGCACCCTTGATGGCGCCGGAGAAGCGGCCCTTCAGGATGGCGAGCGCGGCGCCCAGGCCGATCAGCGCGACGAACACGTACACCAGCTCGGTGGTGGTGGCGCGCAGCATCGAGTAGTACGGCGTGAAGTACCAGACCGGGGCGATGTGCGCCGGGGTCTTCAGCGGGTCGGCCGGGATGAAGTTGTTGTACTCGAGGAAGTAGCCGCCGAACTCCGGCATGAAGAACAGCACCGTCGAGAACACGAACAGGAACACGGTGACGCCGAAGATGTCGTGCACGGTGTAGTACGGGTGGAACGGGATTCCGTCGAGCGGGCGGCCCAGGGCGTCCTTCTTCGACTTGATCTCGACGCCGTCCGGGTTGTTGGAACCCACTTCGTGCAGCGCGATGATGTGCGCGACGACCAGGCCCAGCAGCACGAGCGGCACGGCGATCACGTGGAAGCTGAAGAAGCGGTTCAGCGTGGCGTCGGACACGACGTAGTCGCCGCGGATCAGCAGCGCCAGGTCCGGACCGATGAACGGCACGGAGGCGAACAGGTTCACGATCACCTGGGCGCCCCAGTACGACATCTGGCCCCAGGGCAGCAGGTAGCCCATGAAGGCCTCGGCCATCAGGCACAGGAAGATGGCGCAGCCGAAGATCCAGACGAGCTCGCGCGGCTTGCGGTAGCTGCCGTAGATCATGCCGCGGAACATGTGCAGGTACACGACCACGAAGAACGCCGAGGCGCCGGTGGAGTGCATGTAGCGGATGAGCCAGCCCCACGGCACGTCGCGCATGATGTACTCGACCGAGGCGAAGGCGAGGTTCGCGTCGGGCTTGTAGTGCATCACGAGGAAGATGCCCGTGACGATCTGGATGACGAGGACGAGCAGCGCGAGCGAACCGAAGATGTACCAGAAGTTGAAGTTCTTCGGAGCGTAGTACTCGCTCATGTGCTCTTTGTAGAGCTTGCTCGCCGGGAACCGGTTGTCCACCCAGTTCAGCAGTTTCTCGGCCACCGGCGCGTTGGCGGCGACTTGTTTGAATTCAGCCATGGATTGATTGCTCCTGGAATACCGTGACTGACTGCCGTCAGGCCTTCTTGTCTTCGCCGATGATCAATCGGGTGTCGGACAGGTACATGTGGGGCGGGATCTCGAGGTTGTCCGGCGCGGGCTTGTTCTTGAACACGCGGCCGGCCATGTCGAACGTCGAGCCGTGGCACGGGCAGAGGAAACCGCCCGCCCAGTCGCTCGGCAGCGAGGGCTGCGGACCCGGCACGAACTTGTCGGACGGGGAGCAGCCGAGGTGGGTGCAGATGCCCACGGTGACCAGGAATTCAGGCTTGATCGAGCGCCATTCGTTGCGGGCGTACTCGGGCGTCAGTTCCGAGGGCTTGCGCTCCGACTTGGGGTCGGCGAGCTGGCCGTCGAGCTTCGGGAGGGCCTCGAGCTGGGCCTTCGTGCGGCGCACGATCCAGACCGGCTTGCCGCGCCACTCCACCGTGAGCTTTTCCCCTTCCTTGAGGCCGCTGATGTCGACCTCCACCGCTGCACCCGCCGCGCGGGCGCGTTCGGAGGGCTGGAACGTGCTCACGAAGGGGACGGCGACGGCCGCACCACCCACCACACCGGCGCAACTGGAGGCAATGAGCCAGGTGCGTTTACCGCTGTCGACTTGCTGGTCACTCATGGGATTCCTCAGACGAAGACTTCTGATCTTGGGTAACCCGGCATTCTAACGGAGGTGTCAAGGGGGTCCGCCAGCCTCGACTGCCCCAGTTGCGCGAGGTCCACAGGGTATGCACGCTCCTGCCAGGGCCGCTCTCCGAGAAAAACGTCACACGGCCCGCCGGGAGGCCCCGTGAGCGATGACAATAGCCCGCAACAGCCCGTGGCGCCGCCACGGCGGACACGGCAACACTTCAACGAGGAGCGGATCCATGGGTTTCATGACAGAGTTCAAGCAGTTCGCGATGAAGGGCAACGTGGTCGACCTCGCCGTGGGCGTGATCATCGGTGCGGCCTTCGGCAAGATCGTCGACTCGGTGGTCAAGGACCTGATCATGCCCATCGTGGGCAGGGCCGTGGGCGGCCTCGACTTCTCGAACTACTTCTTCCTGCTGTCGAACCCGCCGGCGGGCTACAACGGCCCGATGACCTACGAGGCGCTCACCAAGGCGGGCGTGCCCCTGTTCGCCTACGGCAACTTCCTGACCGTGGCCCTGAACTTCGTGATCCTCGCCTTCATCATCTTCGTGATGGTCAAGCAGATCAACCGACTGAAGAAGGACGAGCCGGCCCCGGCGCCCGCCGAAGCCCCGGAAGACATCGTGCTGCTGCGCGAGATCCGCGACGCGCTGAAGAAGTGATCCCCGCCGCCCAGCGCCCACCCACCGTCGCCGGCGGCCCACGGTCGCCGGCACCGATGTTGCAGTGCCGCACTGGCGGAATTCGTTTGGGGCCATACTTGCGGAACCTGCGCGCCGGTCCAGCCCCCCGGCGCGTTTCCTGGCGCGCCCCGCGGCTTTGTTCGACATGAACCTGACCGATCCCCGATCACAGGCTGCCTTCGATGCAGCGATCAATCACATCCGGACGACCACCGCGGCCGTGGCGGATCGCGTGGCCACCCACCTCGGCGTGCTGGCCTCGGCCGCCACGCGCATCTTCGAACGCGACGCGCTCATCAACGCCCAGCTCGACCTGCGCCGCAACATGAGCACGTACGTGCTGCTGCTGGGCGACACCCTCAGCAAGCGCGTCACCCGCGAGATCAACCCGCAGCACGAACCCGGCCGGCGCCTCGCCGAGACCGACTGGCAGTCGCTCAGCCTCGTCAACGACGCCGAGGTGGAAGAGCGCATGTTCGCCGACCGCATCAGCCAGGCCATCACGCACGGCTGCGAGTGGGAGCTGCGCGACCTGTCCGCCTACACCGGTGCCATGCTGGGCATCGGCCGCGCCGACCACGACCGCAACCCGCTGCGCCCCGAGGTGCTGGGCGCCGCCGTCTACCGTGCCATCAGCGGCATCACGAACGACCAGGAAAGCCGCAAGCTGCTCGCCCGGGAACTGGGCGCAGCCCTCTCCAAGGTGATGCCCGGCTGCTACCGCGACATCGTCACCGACCTGCGCGCGCGCGGCGTGACGCCCGTCAGCCTGACCGTGCGCGGGGTCGAGGGCCCCGGCAACGAATTCGCCCGCGACCGCGTCGTCTCCGGCTACGACACCCTGCACCACGACACCGGCATGTCCACCCGGGCGGGCGGCTTCGCCGGCAGCACGGGCTCGGAGTTCGACTCCGGCGCCCTGCCCAACCACACCGGCCCCGGCGGCCACCCGTCCACGATGGGGGCCGGCGGCGCGCGCAGCAGCTGGAGCACGCAGTCCGGCCCCGGCCGCGGCCCGGGCCAGACCGGCGCCGGGCGGTTCACGCCCCGCCCGGGCGTGAACCCGCAGGCCGACGCCGAGCTGATGGCGCTGATCCGCCGGCTCACGTTCCTCGCCAGCCGGCCGGCCGACCTGACCGACATGCAGGCCGTTCCGGGCACCGCGTCCGGCGCGGCCACCGGCTTCGGCGGAGGCGCCGACAGCGGGGTCACGCCGTTCTCGGCCAGCCGCCCCGGCCCGCCGGCCATGATGGCGGTCAACATGATCCGGGCGCACCGCGACGAGCTGCGCCAGGCCTCCACCGGCACGCTCGACCACATGGTCATCGACGTGGTCGGCAGCCTGTTCGACCAGATCCTGTCCGACCCGCGCGTGCCGCCTCAGATGGCGCGCCAGATCGCCCGGCTGCAGCTGCCCGTGCTGCGCGTCGCGCTGGCCGACCAGACCTTCTTCTCGTCGCGCAAGCACCCGGTGCGGCGCTTCGTCAACCGCATCGCGTCGCTCGCGCTCGCCTTCGAGGACTTCGAAAGCGGCTCCGGCAAGCAGTTCCTCGCCCGCGTGCGCGACCTGGTCCAGGAGATCGTCGAAGGCGACTTCGACCAGATGGAGGTCTACAACGCCAAGGTCGCGGCGCTCGAGGCCTTCATCGCCCAGCAGGCGAAGGAGGACGTGTCGCAGGCCTCCGAGGCCGTGGCCGTCGTCAACAACAAGGAATCCGACCTGCGGGTGCAGCAGCGCTACATGCTGCAGCTGCAGACGGCCCTCGCGCCGCTCTCGCTGCAGGAATACCTGCGCAACTTCCTCGCCCAGGTGTGGAGCCAGGCGCTCGCGCTCGCCTCGCGCAAGGAAGGCCCGCAGTCGGAGCTGGTGCAACGCCTGCGCCGCGTCGGCCGCGACCTCGTCATGAGCGTGCAGCCCAAGGGCTCGCCCGCGCTGCGCAAGAAGTTCCTGATGCAGCTGCCGCCGCTGATGAAGGACCTGAACGAGGGCCTTCGCCTGATCGGCTGGCCCGAGGCCGCGCAGAAGGAGTTCTTCGGGCACCTGCTGCCCGCGCACGCCGAGTCCCTCAAGGGCCAGCCCATGACGGAGCTGGAGTACAACCTGCTCGCCAAGCAGCTCGAGGCCGTCTTCAACACGCCGGTGCCCGAGAACGACACGCTGCTGCGCGACGTGCCCATGAGCAGCACCGGCTCGGCGCCCATCGAGCCGCAGTTCACGCCCGAGGAGGCGCAGCGCATCGGCCTCGTCGAGGAGAGCGCGGTCAACTGGTCGGGCGAGATCGACATCGACCTCTCCGCCGGCCCCGAGGTGGAACCCGTCTCGAGCGACCCGAACACCGCGCCGGCGGACCTCGACATCGACCTGTCCGCCATCGGCCTCGACATCAACCTCGACGCCGCGCCGGACCCCACCGAGGCCCCCACGCAGGGCGCCCACCTCATCGACCACGTGCGCCTCGGCTTCGCGTACCAGATGAACCTGAACGACGAGTGGCAGAAGGTGCGCCTGAGCTACGTCAGCCCGGGGCGTGCGTTCTTCGTGTTCACGCGCGGCAAGCGCCACACCGAGACCGTGTCGCTCACGTCGCGCATGCTCTCGCGCATGTGCGAGACCGGCCGCTTCCGCGCGTTCGAGAGCGCCTACCTGATGGAACGCGCCACGGCGCGCGCGCGCAAGCAGCTGGCGGCGCTGTCGAAGGGCGGCAAGGAGCGCGGCAACACCGACCGGGCGCCGCTGGGCAAGCGTTAGCCCGGCGTCAGCACGCGGGCCATCTTCACCGCGGCCACGAGGCTGGCCGCGTCGGCCCGCCCGCTCCCCGCCAGGTCGAACGCCGTGCCGTGGTCCGGGCTCGTGCGCACGAAGGGCAGGCCCAGCGTCACGTTGACGCCCTGCTCCACCCCGAGGTACTTCACCGGGATCAGGCCGTGGTCGTGCACCATGGCCACCACCACGTCGAACTCGCCCGGGTGCCCCGGGGCGTTGCGGGCGCGCATGAACACCGTGTCGGGCGCGTAGGGGCCGCTGGCGTCGATGCCGTCGGCGCGTGCCGCCGCGATGGCCGGGGCGATGATCCGGACCTCCTCGTCGCCGAACAGGCCGCCCTCCCCCGCATGGGGATTGAGCCCCGCCACCGCCACACGCGGACGGGCGATGCCCATGGCCCGCAGCGAGCGGTCGGCGATGCGCACGGTCTCCAGCACCGCGTCGAACGAGACCGCGTCGATCGCTCGGCGCAGCGACACGTGGATGGTGACCAGCACCGTGCGCAGTTCGTCGTTGGCCAGCATCATGCGCACCGGCGGCGGCTCTCCCGTGTCCACGGACAGCGCCTGCAGCATCTCGGTGTGCCCGGGGAACGGCACGCCCGCGGCCGACAGCGCTTCCTTGTGGATGGGGGCGGTGACGATGGCCCGGCCCCCTCCCGATCGCACGAGGCGCACGGCCTCGGTGATGCAGGCCGCGGCGGCCGCGCCCGCCCGGGCGTCGATGCGGCCGAAAGGCACGCCGGCGACGTCGGACGGCAGGCTCGCGGGCTGCAGCACCGGCAGCACGCCGGGCGCGGCGGACCGGACCGGACCGTCGATCGTCTGCACCGTCACGCGCCCGCCGAGCAGGGCTGCGGCGCGGCGCATCACCGCGACGTCGCCCAGCACCACCGCATCGTCCAGCTGTCCCGCCTCGAACGCCTTCACGATGATCTCGGGCCCGATGCCGGCGGCATCGCCCATCGTGAGCAGCAGCGGCTTCATGCGCCACCTCCCCGCAGGTCATCCCGGCGAACGCCGGGATCCACCGCCGGCACCGCACGCTTCGACCGCAGTGGGTCCCGGCGTTCGCCGGGATGACGGCAGGTGGGCGTCCTCATGCGGGGTTGTCGATCTCGATGAACTCGTGCTCGAGCCCGAACTTCTCGGCAAGGTGCGCGCCGAGCGCCGGCGCGCCGTAGCGTTCGCTCGCGTGGTGGCCGCAGGCCAGGAAAGCGACCCCGGTCTCGCGCGCGAGGTGCGCCTGCGGCTCGGAGATCTCGCCGGTCACGTAGGCGTCGGCACCCGCCGCGATCGCGGCTTCGAAGTAGCCCTGCGCGCCGCCCGTGCACCAGGCCACGCGCTTGATCTGACGGCCCGGCGCGCCATCGGCCACCACCGGGTCGCGCCCGAGCCGGAACTTCAGCAGCGCGGCCAGCGCCGCGGTGGTGAGCGGCTGCGAGGGTGTGCCGATGAAGCCGAGGTCCTGGTCGCCGAAGCGGGCATCGGCCGAGAACTTCAGGCGCTGCCCGAACTGCGCGTTGTTGCCGAGCAGCGGGTGGGCGTCGAGCGGCAGGTGGTAGGCGAACAGCGTGATGTCGTTCGCGATCAGACGCTCGATGCGCTGCTTGAGCCAGCCCGTGATGCGGCCGTCGTGCCCCTTCCAGAACAGGCCGTGGTGCACCAGCACCGCGTCGGCCCGCTTCTCGATGGCGGCCTCGATGAAGGCGAGGCTCGCGGTGACGCCGGAAACGAGGCGGCCGACCCCGGCCTTGCCCTCGACCTGCACGCCGTTCGGCCCATAATCCCGGAACTTCCCCACGTCGAGCAAGGTGTTCAGGTACGACTCGATTTCAGTGCGTGGGGTCATGGAACAGGATCTCGGTGATGCGCAGAACGTGGCTCATTTTCTCCCAAGCCGTCACCGTGTCGGTGGCAGTGTTGTTCGTGGTCGCCACGCTCAAGCCCGACTGGCTGCGCAAGGGCAATCGCCAGGGGGTGCTGCCCAACATCGTCTCCATCATCGAGGCCGCTCCGGCGGTGGAAGGCGCGGCCAGCGGCGCGGTGACGAGCTACAGCGCGGCGGCCAAGCGCGCCACGCCCGCGGTGGTCAGCATCACCGCCAGCAAGGCCCCGTCGCGCAACCCGCACGCCGACGACCCGTGGTTCCGCTTCTTCTTCGGTGAACAGGGCCAGGGCCGGCAGCAACAGCAGCCGCAGATGGGCCTCGGCTCCGGCGTGATCGTCTCGCCCGAGGGCTACCTGCTCACGAACAACCACGTGATCGAAGGCGCCGACGACATCGAGGTGCAGCTGCCCGACCGCCGCCAGGTGCGCGCCACCGTCGTGGGCACCGACCCCGAGACCGACGTGGCCGTGCTGAAGATCGAACTCGACAAGCTGCCCGTCATCACGTTCGGCAGCGCCGACACGCTCGAAGTGGGCGACGTCGTGCTCGCCATCGGCAACCCGTTCGGCGTGGGCCAGACGGTCACGTCGGGCATCGTCAGCGCGCTCGGCCGCAACCAGCTCGGCATCAACACCTTCGAGAACTTCATCCAGACCGACGCCGCCATCAACCCGGGCAACTCGGGCGGCGCGCTGGTCGACGCCCAGGGCAACCTGCTCGGCATCAACACGGCCATCTATTCGCGCAGCGGCGGCAGCCTGGGCATCGGCTTCGCGATCCCGGTCACCACGGCCCGCCAGGTGATGGAGGGCCTGATCCGCGACGGCCAGGTCACGCGCGGCTGGATCGGCGTCGAACCCCGCGACCTCACCCCCGAGATCGCCGAGACGTTCAACCTGCCCATCCGCCAGGGCGTGCTGATCACCGGCGTGCTGCAGAACGGCCCGGCGAGCGCCGGCGGCCTGCGCCCGGGCGACGTCGTGGTCAAGGTGGCCGACACGCCCGTGATCAACGTGTCGCAGCTGCTGACGGCGGTGGCAGCGCTCAAGCCGCAGGAGAAGGCGGTGATCGGGGTGCAGCGGGGGGACAAGGCCCTCGAGCTCACGGTGACGGTGGCGCAGCGCCCGAAGGTCTCGCCGAAGCGCTCGATCGAGTAACCCGAGCAGCGGTCACCCGGCGAACGCGCGGCCCGACCGCCCTCACCGCACGTTGACTGCAGTGGATCCCGGCGTTCGCCGGGATGACAAAGTTCGGGCGAGCAAGCGGAGCGAGCGATGCCCCGTGTCGCGGGCGCGAATGCGGAGAGGCAAGCGCAGCGAAGCCGATCCATCAAGCCACACGCGAGCCCGGGTTTCCCGGGCGACCCGTGGCGCCCCTTGGGGGCAGGAGCCGCTAGGCGACTGGGGGGCTCACATCCTCGGGCGCTTTGGTGTGCTTGATGAAAATGACGGCGGCCCAGATGCCCATCTCGTACAGCAGGCACATCGGAATCGCCAGCGCCAGCTGCGACACCACGTCGGGTGGCGTGATGACGGCCGCGATGATGAAGGCGATCACGACGAAGTAGCCGCGGAAGGCCTTGAGCTTGTCGATGGGCACGAGGCCCATGCGGGCCAGCACCACCACCACCACCGGCACCTCGAACGCGGCGCCGAAGGCGATGAACATGCTCATCACGAAGCTGAGGTACGCCTCGACGTCCGGTGCGGCCGTGATGGCCTTCGGTGCGAAGCTCTGGATGAAGTGGAAGACCTGCCCGAACACGAAGAAGTAGCAGAACGCCACGCCCACGATGAACAGGATGGTGCTCGAGATCACGAGCGGCAGCACGAGCTTCTTCTCGTGGATGTAGAGGCCCGGCGCGACGAACGCCCACACCTGGTACAGCACGACCGGCAGCGCCAGCAGGAACGCCGCCATCAGCGTGACCTTCAGCGGCACCATGAACGGCGAGATCACGCTCGTGGCGATCATGGCGCCACCCGAGGGCAGGCTGTTGATCATCGGCTGCGCCAGCAGCTCGAAGAGGGCCGCCGGGCCGGGGTACAGCGCCAGCGCGCCGAAACACACGCCGATGGCGATCACGGACCGGATCAGGCGGTCACGCAGTTCGATGAGGTGCGAGACGAAGGGCTGCTCGGTCCCTTCCAGTTCGTCGTTCATGGGGAGTGGGGCAGGTCAGGTCGACGAACGGGGGGGACGGAAGCGGGCGACCCGCGCGGCGCCGGACAGCGCCTTGCTGCGCACGCCGTGCCGTTGCTTGTACCACTGCGGCATGGCCGTGCGGCGCAGGCGCCAGTGCTTCTTGGGATGTTTGTACTCGGGGACGGGCGTGAGACCGTCGTGCAGGCCACCGCTGAACGGCGCCGGCTCGGCGTCGTTCCAGGCGTTGTTGAGGTCGCTGGTGGTCTGGTGGATCTGCTCGTTGACGGACTGCTCGACCCCGCGCGCCGCGTCCTCGAACTCGCCCTTCATCTTCTTGAGCTCGTCGAGCTCGATGGAGCGGTTCACCTCGGCCTTCACGTCGGCCACGTAGCGCTGCGCCTTGCCGATCAGGTGGCCCACGGTGCGGGCCACGCGGGGCAGCTTTTCCGGGCCGATCACGATGAGGGCGACTGCGCCGATGAGGGCGATCTTGTCGAAGCCGAAGTCGATCATGCTGGAGGGTCAGGAAGGTGCGAAGGCGCCGGCGAGCCGACGAGGCCCGCCGGAACGCTCCCGGGGCGGGAGCGTGACGTCGTTCACGACTTGGACTTGGCCTCCACGTCGACCGTGTTCGGGTCGTTGGCCTTGTTCGTGGTGACTTGCTGGGCCGGGGCGGCGGGGTCGGCGGACGCGGAGCCGTCCTTCATGCCGTCCTTGAAACCCTTGACCGCACCGCCGAGGTCGGAGCCGATGTTCTTCAGCTTTTTCGTGCCGAACACCAACACCACGATGACCAGCACGATGAGCCAGTGCCAAATGCTGAAGGAACCCATGATCTATCTCCTGAAGGAATGTGAGGATTTTAGGCGATGCGCGGACCCGCGAATCAGCCTTTCGCCCAGGGGCGGGGCCCGCCGATCACGTGCATGTGGAGGTGGTACACCTCCTGCCCGCCGTCGGAGCCGGTATTGATGACCGTGCGGAAGCCGTTGTCGGCCCCGTTCTCTTTCGCCAGCCGGGGGGCGAGCGCGAGCATCCGCCCGAGCATGCCAGCATGCTGTGACGGGTCGGTGTCGGCCAGCGTGGGGATGTGGCTTTTCGGGATGACCAGCACGTGCACCGGCGCCCACGGGGCGATGTCGTGGAAGGCGAGGAACTCGTCGTCCTCGTAGGCCTTGCGGCTCGGGATCTGGCCCGCGACGATCTTGCAGAAGATGCAGTTGTGGTCGGTGTTCATGTCATTCCGGCATCGGCGTGTTGGAGTTGAGGTTCACCCAGCCGCGCACCACGCGGTACAGGAACCACAGCGAGATCAGCCCCCAGGCGATGGCGCCGGGGAAGTAGAACAGCAGGAACAGCCACGAGGTGACCACGTAGAGCCCGAACGCCCACAGCACCGAGCGGATGCGCCAGGCGAAGTGGCCCGCCTGCCAGGTGCCGGCGGCTTCGTCCTTCTTCACGAGGTCGAGCACGAACGCCACGAGCAGCAGGACGATGCTGGGCTGGGCGCCCGGCAAGACGGCGGCCACGGCCACCACCGCATGCAGCGCGTAGCTGATGTGGCCGATGGTCTTGAGACCCTGTTCCTTTTCGCTGAGCGTGACGAGATCGTTCATGACCCTTCTCCCTCGCGTTGCTGGAGCTTGCGGGCTGCAAACTCCTCCAGTCCTGAGAGCCCCTCGCGCCGCTCCAGTTCCGCCAGCACGTCGGCCGGCTTGAGGCCGTACGCGGCGAGCGCGAGCATGGAGTGGAACCACAGGTCGGCCACCTCGTAGACGATCTTCTTCGGGTCGCCGTCCTTGGCCGCCATGACGGTCTCGGTGGCTTCCTCGCCGATCTTCTTCAGGATGGCGTCGGTGCCCTTGTGGAACAGGCGGGCGACGTAGCTCTTGTCCGGGTCGCCGCCGCGGCGCGACTCGATGACCTCGGCCAGCCGGGCCAGGGTGTCGTTGCTGCTGCTCATTTGTAGATGCGCTCCGGGTCCTTCAGGACGGGCTCGACCGTGGTCCACGCGCCGTCCTGGTATTTCTGGAAGAAGCAGCTGTGCCGGCCGGTGTGGCACGCGATGCCGGGCTCGTGCCCGTTCTGCGTGACCTTCAGCAGCACGACGTCGTTGTCGCAGTCCATGCGGATTTCATGCACGGTCTGGGTGTGGCCGGACTCCTCGCCCTTGTGCCACAGGCGCTTGCGCGACCGGCTCCAGTACACGGCCTCGCCCAGCTCGGCGGTCTTCGCGAGGGCCTCGCGGTTCATGAACGCGAACATCAGCACGTCGTTCGTGCCGACTTCCTGCGCGATCACGGGCACGAGCCCCTGCGCGTCCCATTGGATGTCTTCAAGCCACTTCATCGGGTCAGTGTAACCATCAGCCGGCATGCGTTGCGCCCTGGAAGCCACGTTCCTCGGCGAACCACTGCAGCACGGGCACCGTGCCGGGCAGCACCGGCTGCTCCGCCACCGGGAGGGTCTGCCAGGACATGGACTGGGCCTCGCGCATCTCGAAGTCGCCGGACCAGGCGAACACCTTGCAGAAATTCAGCTTCACGCGGGCGTGCGGGTAGTCGACGAGCTCGATGCGCCACGGCACCGCCGCGCCGATGGTGATGCCCAGTTCCTCGTGCAGTTCGCGGCGCAGCGCCTCCTCCACCGTCTCCCCGGCCTCGAGCTTGCCGCCGGGGAACTCCCAGTAGCCGGCGTACACCTTGCCCTCGGGGCGTGACGTGAGCAGGAAGCGGCCGTCGCCGTCGATCAGCACGCCCACGGCCACGTCCACCACCGGGCGGTCCTCGGCCAGGTCGGCGAGGCTCGTGCCCATCTCGTGCGCCGTCATGCGAGCCTCCCGCTGAGGTCCTTCGCGTACTGGAAGGCCACGCGGCCCGAACGCGAGCCCCGCTCCAGCGCCCACACGAGGCTCTCCTGGCGGTGGGCGGCGATGTTCTCCTCGGAAACGCCGAAGCCGCGCAGCCACTGCGCCACGATGGCGAGGTACTCGTCCTGGCTGAACGGGTAGAAGCTCACCCACAGGCCGAAGCGTTCGCTGAGCGAGATCTTCTCCTCGACCACCTCGCCCGGATGCACCTCGCCGTCCTCCGTGTGCTTGTACGTGAGGTTCTCCTTCATGTACTCGGGCAGCAGGTGGCGGCGGTTGCTGGTGGCGTAGATCAGCACGTTGTCGGCCGACTGCGAGACGGTGCCGTCGAGGATGGACTTCAGCTCCTTGTAGCCGGGCTCGCCCTCGTCGAAGCTCAGGTCGTCGCAGAAGACGATGAACTTCTCCGGGCGGTCGGTGACGAGGTCGAGGATGTCGGGCAAGTCGACGAGGTCGTGCTTGTCGATCTCGATCAGGCGCAGGCCCTGCGGCGCGTACTCGTTGAGGCAGGCCTTCACGAGCGAGCTCTTGCCCGTGCCGCGCGCGCCGGTCAGCAGCACGTTGTTGGCCGCGTGGCCCGTGACGAACTGCAGCGTGTTGCGCACGAGGCGGTCCTTCTGCGGGTCGACCTCCACGATGTCGTCGAGGCGGATGCGCGCCACGTGGCGCACCGGCTCGATGCGGCTGCCACCCGCACGCTTTCGGTAGCGGAACGCCACGGAGGCCGACCAGTCGGGCGCTTCCAGCGGGTGCGGCAGCACGGCCTCGAGGCGGGTGATCAGCGCCTCGGCGCGCGTGATGAGGTGTTGCAGGGCGTCGGGAGCGAGGGGCATGGGAATGAGGTGTGGGACCGGAACCAGGCAGGCAGTTTACCGGCCGGCGGGTTCCGGGCATTTCGCAGCGGCTTGGGCGTTCCGGCCTTTGAAACGCAAGGGATTTCTCTATGTTGCCTTCGCTTTACTTTCAGCAACATGAGGCCGCGCCGGGCAGATCGGTTCGGCGCACACCGGGTGACCCGGCCGTCCACGCAGATGGCGGGCGCCCTCCATGTTCACAACATCGGAGACAAAGTCATGAAGATCAATGCAAAGTGGATTGCAGCCGCAGCGCTGGGCGTCTGTTCCGTGGGCTCGGCCCTCGCGCAGACGGAACCGGTGGTGTTCGTGCACGGCTACAGCGGCAACTCGAGCAACTTCAGCTCGATCATGGGCCGCATGACCGCCAGCGGCTACCCGTCCAGCAAGCTCTACGGCTTCAACTACAACTCGCTGCTGGTCAGCGACACGGCCAGCGGCCGTGAACTCGCCTCGTACGTGCGCAACGTGCGCGCCGCGAACGGCAACGCCAAGGTGGCCATCGTCGCGCACTCCAACGGCGGCCTCGTGACGCGCTCGTTCCTCGTGAACGAAGGCGGCCAGGCGGCCACGCGCCGCTTCGTGAGCCTCGGCTCGCCGCACTCGGGCACCACGTCGGCGTGGGCCTGCTTCAGCCCGGCCTGCTACGACATGCGCGCCGGCTCGCTGTTCCTGCTGCAGCTGGCCGGCCGCGGCTGCGACCGCTCGCTGTGGTCGTCGGTCGACGGCGTGATCCTGCCCGCCTCGAGCGCGCGCTGCGGCAGCAGCACGCAGGTGGCGAGCGTGGACCACCTGACGCTGCTGACGAACCAGAGCGTCTACAACAGCATGCGCACCGCGCTGAAGTGATGCCCCCGGGGCCGGCCCACGGAAGGGTACGGCCCCCTTGTGCAGGGTTTTCGGTTCGGTGCAAAGTGCCGGACACCGGGTCGCCCTCGACGGCGGTCCGGTCCACGAAAACACTGACGGAGACGAATCCATGCTGTACGAACGCACCCGCGCCTGGCGCCGGGGCCTGATCGCGTGCGCCCTGCTCGCCGCGGGAGTGGCCGGCGCCGCCCACAAGGTCCAGAACACCCCCGTGGCCTGGGTCAACGGCCAGGCCATCCAGCGCACCACCCTCGTCGAGCTGCTGAACCTGCGCAACGGGCCCGGCGACGCCACCGGCCGGCCGCTGCCCCCGGTCACGCTCGAGGACCGCCAGCGTGCGCTGCAGGACATCATCCAGATGGAACTCCTCGCGCAGAAGGCCCGCGACCAGGGCCTCACGGCCACGCCCGAGGCCGCCAGCGAACTCGCGTACCAGCGCGACCAGGTGCTGAGCCAGCGCCTGCTGCGCCTGCTGACGCAGGAGACCGTGGTCGACGAAGCCGCGGTGCGCGAACGCCATGCCGCGATCCCCACCGAACACGAGGTGAGCGTGCGCCACATCGTGCTCGCCGACGAGGCGGCCGCCCGCGACGTCATCGCCCGGCTCGACGCGGGGGCCTCGTTCGCCGACCTCGCGCGCAAGCGCTCGATCGACAAGGAGTCGCGCCGCCAGGGCGGCCTGCTGCCCACGATGAAGGCCACGTCGTTCGTGCCGCCGTTCGCCGCGGCCGCGATCGCGCAGGCGCCCGGACGCCACGGCGCCGAGCCGGTGCACACCGACTTCGGCTGGCACGTCCTCCGCGTGGAGTCGCGCCGCGACATCCCGCCGCCGCCCTTCGAGGAAGCCCGCGGCTGGCTCGCGCCGCAGATGGTCAACGAACGGGTCGACGAGCAGGTCACCGCCTGGCGCCGGGCCGCCGACGTGAAGGTGCTGCAGCCCCTCGGCGACGGCCCGCTCGCCGACACGAGCGGCACCGTCGCCACCGTCGACGGCCGGCCGCTCTCGCGCGTGTTGCTCGAGCAGCTGGTGAAGGCGCGCAACGGCATCGAGAATCCGTACGACCCCGTCGACCCGAACCGGCCGGCGCCCCCGCTGGCGGGCCGCGAGGGCACGCTCGAGGAACTGGTGATGACCAGCGTGCTCGCGCACCAGGCGCGCGAGCGCCAGCTCGACGAGAACCCGTCGGTGCTGGCCGAGGCCGAGCTGCAGGAGAAGACGATCGCGGGGCGCATGTACGTGCGCTGGCTGATCTCGCAGACCCGCATCGACCCCGACGAGCTGAAGGCCCTGTACCGCAGCGACGTGCCCGTGCACGACTTCAAGGTGAGCCAGATCGTCGTGGCCGAGGAGGCGCAGGCCGCCGAGCTGATCGCCCGGCTCGACCAGGGCGCCCGTTTCCCGGCGCTCGCCCGCGAGTTCTCGCTCGACGAGGGCACGAAGAAGCAGGGCGGCTCGATGGGCTGGCTGCTGAACAACCAGATGCCCACGGCGGTCTCGGCCGTCGTGCGCCCGCTCAAGCCCGGCCGCCATGCCGCGAAACCCGTGCGCACCGATGCCGGCTGGGTCGTCGTGCGGCTCGATGCCGTGCGGCCCACCGCCCGCCGGCCCGGCCTCGAGGAGGCCACCGCGTGGCTGTACCCGAAGCTGATGAACGACAAGGTGCAGGTGCGGCTGCAGCAGCTGCGCGCCAGCGCCGACATCCAGCTCGTCCAATGATCACCGTCGACCGCCCCTCCCCCGCGCGCCGGCCGCTCCTGGCGGCCGCGGCCTGCGCGGGCCTCGCCGCGCTGGTGTGGCTCGCCTGGCCGTCGGCGGATCCCGTCGACCTGCCCACCGCGCCCACGGCCGCCGGTGCCGCGGGCGCATCGACCGCGACGGGTCCGGCTTCGCGCCCCCGCGTGCTGCCCGTGCCGGGCAGTGGCGAGTCGGTCGACCCCGCCCGGATGTTCGACCTGGGCGTGGCGGGCGACCTGCGCGTGGACCTGGAGACCAAGGCCGCCCTCGACCTGATCGTGGCCGAGCTCGGCGACAACCCGTCGGCCGAGGCGCTGGCGAAGCTCGAACGGTCGCTGCGCGGCGGGCTGCCCCGCGAGGCGGCCGAGCAGGTGCTGGCGATGGTGCAGTCCTACCGCGGCTACACGCAGGCCCTCGCGAAGTCGGCGGCGCTGCAGCGCCCGCCGCAGAACCCCGAGGAAATGCGGCAGCTGCTGGCGCAGGACGCCGCGTTGCGCCGCCGGCACTTCGACGAGGCCACGTCGAACGCGTTGTTCGGCGTGCAGGAGGCCTACTCGCGCTACACGCTCGACGCCCAGGGCATCGAATCGGACCCGCGGCTCAGCGCCGTCGAGAAGGCCCGCCAGATCCACGCACTGCGTTCGGCGCTGCCGGGCGAGGTGGCCGAACTCGAACCGGCCCTGTCGCCCAAGGCGAGCGAGCTCGCCCTGCGCATCGCCGAACTGCGCGAACGGGGCGGCACCGAGGCGCAGGTGCAGGCGCTGCGCACGCAGGTCATGGGTTCGGACGCCGCCTCGAGCATCGGCGAGATGGACGCGCAGAACGCCCAGTGGGCCGAGCGGCACCAGGCCTTCCGCCAGGCACGCGACGCCCTGCTGGCCACGTCACCAGCGGACCCGAGGGCGGCGGTGGAGCAGCTGCTCGCGCAGCACTTCTCGGCGGAAGAATTGCCGGGGGCGCGGGCGTACGACCAGCAGAAGCGTTGAACGTCAACCCGGCGAACGCCGGGATCCACCCGGGTCGGAGCGCGCCGATGGAAAGTGGGCCCCGGCGTTCGCCGGGGTGACGCCGTGGGTCAGCGCGCGACCAGCAGGTCGAGCGCCGCGTCCAGGTGTTCGACCGGGCTGCGCTTGAAGCCCGAACGGGCGTAGCGCTGCAGGCGCCCCACCACGAAGCCGGTCAGCACCGAGGCCTGGGCGTTGGCGTCCACCGTGGGGGTGCTGGAGCCGTTCGACTCGGCGGCGCCGCGCAGGCTCTGGCGCAGCTGCGATTCGATGCGGTCGAAGAACTGGTTCATGCGCGCCACGAGGCGTTCGTTCTCGAACACCAGCGCATCGCCCACCATCACGCGGGTCATGCCGGGATTTTTCTCGCTGAACTGCAGCACCACGGTGAGGATCTGGCGGGCCTGGACCGCGCCCGAGTCGCCGCGTTCGGTGATCTGGTTCACGAGGGAGAAGACGCTCTGCTCGATGAACTCGATGAGCCCCTCGAACATCTGGGCCTTGCTGGCGAAATGGCGGTAGAGGGCCGCTTCGGACACCTCCAGCCGGCCGGCCAGCGCGGCCGTGGTGATGCGTTCGGCGCCAGGCTGCTCGAGCATGGCGGCGAGGGTCTGGAGGATCTGGACGCGGCGCTCGCCCGGCTTCGGGCGCTTGCGCACCGGCGCTTCCGCCCCTTCCGCGGGGGCAACGACCGAATCTTCAGGGGTGGGCGTGGTGTCGGTCATTGCGGGTCTCGGGGCGGGTCTGGTGTCCTGACTAGGGATTGTCAAAGCCTGTAGAGCATCCTCAGCGATCGGATTCTTGCACACACATAGGGGGGCGTCGGGCAAGGGTGTCTACCGACTTCCGTGCGGGATTCCGCACGCTTCAGGTAGCGCTGCATCCACACCGTGCGCATTCCGAGGCCCCGGGCCGCGCGCTGGTGCTGCAGGGTGTCCTCCACCAGCACGCACCGTGACGGCCGGACCTTGAGCCGGGCGGCCACCGACCGGAGCATCCGCTGGTCCGGCTTCGGGCGGTGTTCGCCGAACATCTCCATGTCCTCGATGCACAGGATGCCGTCGAAGACCGAGGTGAGGTGCAGCGTGTCGAGCACCCGCATCGCGTACGCCCGCGGGGCGTTCGTGAGGATGTACTTGCGGCCGGGCAGGCGCCGCAGTGCCGCGCGATCGTGGCTGCTGGTGCGCAGCCGTTCCTCGAGGCCCGGCAGGCGGTGCGTCACTTCCAGGAAGTGGTGCGGCCGCACGCCGTGGTGCCGCACCAGCCCGAGCAGCGTGGCCCCGTACCGGTCCCAGTAGCGCTGCCGCAGCAGCGCCGCCTCGGCCTCGGTCACCTTCACGTGCTCGACGATGTAGTCGTTCATGGCCTGGTTCGTGGGGCCGAAGGCCGCGAACGAGGCGTCGTGCAGGGTATTGTCGAGGTCGAAGAGCCAGACGGGCCGGCGTTTCACCGAGGCAGTGGGTCCCGGCTTTCGCCGGGATGACAGTGCGCTCAATGGCTGCGGATCATCGTGCCGTAGGCCTGCTCGGAGAGGATTTCGAGCAGCATCGAGTGCGGCACGCGGCCGTCGATGATGTGCACCGCGGTCACGCCGTTCTTCGCGGCCTCGAGCGCCGAGGCGATCTTCGGGAGCATGCCGCCGCTGATGGTGCCGTCGGCGAAGAGCTCGTCGATCTCGCGGGCCGACAGGTTCGTCAGCAGCTTGCCGGCCTTGTCGAGCACGCCCGGGATGTTCGTCAGCATCATCAGCTTCTCGGCCTTGAGCACCTCGGCCAGCTTGCCGGCCACGACGTCGGCGTTGATGTTGTAGTTCTCATTGTTCGCGCCGAAGCCCAGCGGCGAGATCACGGGAATGAACTGGTCGTCCTGCAGCGCCTTGACCACCGACGGGTCGATGGATTCGATCTCGCCGACCTGGCCCACGTCGTGCACGACGCTCGGGTCCTTGTGGTCCACCATGCGCAGCTTGCGCGCGCGGATCAGGCCGCCGTCACGGCCGGTCAGGCCCACGGCCTTGCCACCCGCGACGTTGATCAGACCCACGATGTCCTGCTGCACCTGGCCGGCGAGCACCCACTCGACGACCTCCATCGTCTCCTCGTCGGTGACGCGCATGCCCTGGATGAACGTGCCCTTCTTGCCGATCTTCGCGAGGGCGTCCTCGATCTGCGGGCCACCGCCGTGCACCACGACCGGGTTCATGCCGACGAGCTTGAGCAGCACCACGTCCTCCGCGAAGTCCTGCTGCAGCGCCGGATCGGTCATCGCGTTGCCGCCGTACTTGATCACGATGGTCTTGCCGTGGAACTTGCGGATGTACGGCAGGGCCTCGGCCAGGATCTCGGCCTTGTCACGGGGCGCGATGTGGGTCAGGTCGTGGGCAGCGGGGGGCTCGTGGCTCATGGCGGGGACTTTCGGGGGGAACGATGAATGCGGCAAATTGTAGAGGCGCGAACCCGCTCCCGTAGGGGCCCGCCCCTAAAAGCGGCGCGGGACGGACCTTATAGTGGTCCATCTTCCCTTCACCGAAAGGCGATCATGGTCAAGAAGACGGACAACACCAACCCCGATTTCGTCAACACGGTCCGCGAATCGGCCCAGCAGATCTGGCTGGCCGGCCTCGGGGCTTTCGCGAAGGCGCAGGCCGAGGGCGGCAAGGTGTTCGAGACGCTCGTCCAGGAAGGCACCACCATCCAGCGCAAGACGCAGGCCGCCGCCGAGGAGAAGTTCGGCGAGATGGGCTCGCGCTGGAGCGGCCTGGCCGGCGACATGTCCTCGAAGGCGGGCCAGCAGTGGGACAAGCTGGAGTCGATCTTCGAGGACCGCACGGCCCGCGCCCTCACCCGCCTGGGCGTGCCCAGCGCGAAGCAGCTGGAAGACCTCGAGGCCCGCGTGGCCGAGCTGGCCGGGCAGGTGGCGAAGCTGCAGAAGGCGGCGGCACCGGCCCGTCCGGCGGCGGCGAAGCGGTCCGCCGCGCGGTCGGCCACGGCCACCGCGGGCACGAAGCCGTCGGCACGCAAGCGCACCACGCCCTGAGACGTTCCGAGGCGGGTCAGCGCTCGGCCGGGGGCGGCGCCTTCGGATCGGGCGCTTCGTCGAGCGGCGCGCGGTCGGTGTTGCCGGTGAACGAACGCTCCCACTCCTCGTTCGCCTGCATGAACGTGGTGACGCTCGCCTCCTCGATCTCCACGTCGCCGTGGTTGGCGGCCACGCGGCGGTTCTCCTGCCGCACGGCTTCGGCCCGCTCGCGGCCGGCGATGGCCACCGCGGCCTTCGAGCGCAGCGTGGAGAGGCCCTCGACGGACCAGTCGGTGACGAGCGCGTCGAGCTGCTCGAGCGCGCGGCGGATGGTCTCGACCGGCATGTCGTCGAGCGCGAAGCGGCCCTTTTTCTGCAGGCCGTGTTCGAGGGCGCGCGCATAACGCATCACCTTGCGGGACTGCGGGTGCTGGTCCAGCACCTCGCCCAGGTGGCGGCGCACGACATCCAGTTCGGCCTTGTCGAGGGTGGACGTGCGGGCGGGCGGCGTGCGCTTGACCGGCGGCTCGGGCGCGCGGCCCAGCAGCCGGCCGATCCAGCGCCGCGCGCGCGCCAGCGTGCCCGGGGCACGGGCGGCTCCGCGTGAGGTCTTCTTGTCGGCGGGGGAACGCGTCAGCACGGCAGTCTCGGGAACGGTGGGAACGCACATCCTGCCACACGCCCGCCGCCGCAGTGGCTTACCCTGGCATCGAGGTTGGCATCGACGCCCCCGCGAACAGCGCGGTCAAGGCCACATAGCGCAGGAACTTGCCGAGGGCCATCCACGCGAGACACGGCCAGAACGGCAGCCGCAGCCAACCGGCCACCGCGCACAGCGGGTCGCCCACCACCGGCAGCCACGCGAACACGCAGGCCATCGGACCGAAGCGCGTGAGCCAGCGCCTGCCCCGGTCGTGGTGCGGCGACGCGCCCAGGCGCTCGTACAGCTGCTCGGCGCCACGGCCCATCCACCAGGTGACCGCGCCACCCAGGGTGTTGCCCAGCGTGGCGACGAGCACCGCCGGCACCATCAGCGAACGGTCGGCGGCGAGCACCGCGTAGAGCAGCGCCTCGGACCCGAGCGGCAGCAGCGTGGCCGACAGGAACGCGGCCACGAACAGGCCGCCGAGGCCGACACCGGGCAAGGCGAGCAGGGCCTTCACCGACTCGATCCAGGCATCCATCGATTGCATTATGCGCATCGGGAAAAAGTCAGTCGGCGGCCTCCCGCCAGCGGCTATACTCTGCCTCTTTTTTCGGCAGCCCTGCCCCGTCTCCGCCCCCTTCCCGCGCCATGAACATCGGCCCCATCACCCTGCCGAACCGGTTGTTCGCCGCCCCCATGGCCGGGGTCACGGACCGCCCGTTCCGCCAGCTGTGCAAGCGGCTGGGGGCCGGCTACGCGGTGAGCGAGATGGTGACGTCGCGGCGCGAACTGTGGAACAGCCTGAAGACCTCGCGCCGGGCCAACCACGACGGTGAAGTGGCGCCCATCTCCGTGCAGATCGCCGGCACCGAACCCGGCATGATGGCCGAGGCCGCCGCGTACAACATCGACAACGGCGCCCAGATCATCGACATCAACATGGGCTGCCCGGCCAAGAAGGTGTGCACGAAGTGGGCGGGTTCCGCGCTGATGCAGGACGAACCGCTCGCGTTGCAGATCGTGGAAGCCGTGGTGGCCGCCGCCGCGCCGCGCGGGGTGCCGGTCACGCTCAAGATGCGCACCGGCTGGTGCAACACCGAACGCAACGCCGTGGCCATTGCCCGCGCCGCCGAACAGGCCGGCGTCGCGATGGTGACCGTGCACGGCCGCACGCGCGAGCAGGGCTACAGCGGCCACGCCGAGTACGACACCATCGCCGCGGTGAAAGCCGCGCTGCGCATCCCCGTGGTGGCCAACGGCGACATCGACTCCCCGGAGAAGGCCCGCTTCGTGCTGGACCGCACCGGCGCCGACGCGCTGATGATCGGCCGCGCCGCGCAGGGACGCCCGTGGATCTTCCGCGAGATCGGCCATTACCTCGAGACCGGCGAACACCTGCCCGCCCCCGAGACGGCCGAGGCGAAGGCCTGGCTGCTCGAGCACCTGCTGGACCACTACGGCCTCTACGGCGAGTACGCCGGCGTGCGCACCGCGCGCAAGCACATCGGCTGGGCCGTGCGCGCCCTGCCCGGCGGCGAGGCCTTCCGCAAATTCATGAACACGCTCGAGACCTGCGACACGCAGGTGCGGGCCGTGACCGACTGGTTCGACGAACTGGCCGGCCACCACCCCCGCCTGCCCACGCTCGTGGCCGGCGGCGACGACTCAACCGAAGAAGAACTGACGACCACATGAACCACCCAGAACAACACCGGGGAGCGGATCCCGTGGAGGCGCGATGAGCAAGAAGCACATCGAGGAATGCATCCGCGACAGCCTGGAGGTCTATTTCAAGGACCTGCGCGGCGTCGAGCCCACCGCCATGTACGACATGATGCTCAAGGTCACCGAGCGCCCGCTGCTCGACGTGGTGATGAAACACGCCGACGGGAACCAGAGCAAGGCGGCCGAGTGGCTCGGCATCAACCGGAACACGCTCCGACGCAAGCTTCTCGATCACAAGATGATCAAGTGACGCGCAGACGAAGTCCCCGCGTCATCCCGGCGAACGCCGGGATCCACCGCCCAACAGCGCGCCTCTCCGAACACTGAAAGACCTTCCATGCAAGCCCTCCTCTCCGTCTCCGACAAAACCGGCGTCCTCGACTTCGCCCGCGAACTCAACGCCCTCGGCGTCAAGCTGCTCTCCACCGGCGGCACCGCCAAGCTGCTGGCCGACGCCGGCCTGCCCGTCACCGAAGTCGCCGACCACACCGGCTTCCCCGAGATGCTCGACGGCCGCGTGAAGACGCTGCACCCGACCATCCACGGCGGCCTGCTGGCCCGCCGCGACGTGCCCGAGCACATGGCTGCGCTGACGAAGCACGACATCGCCACCATCGACCTGCTGGTCGTGAACCTGTACCCGTTCGAGGCCACCGTCGCCAAGGCCGGCTGCACGCTGGAAGACGCCATCGAGAACATCGACATCGGCGGCCCGGCCATGGTGCGTTCGGCCGCGAAGAACTGGAAGGACGTCGCGGTGCTGACCGACGCGTCGCAGTACGCCGGCGTGCTCGCCGAGCTGAAGAAGGACAAGGCCGTGAGCCGCGCCACGAAGTTCGCACTGTCGGTGGCCGCGTTCAACCGCATCTCGAACTACGACGCCGCCATCAGCGACTACCTGTCGTCGCTGCAGGTCGACGGCGACGTGACCGGCGTGCCGGCGCGCAGCGAGTTCCCCGCGCAGAGCAATGCCCGCTTCGTCAAGCTGCAGGACCTGCGCTACGGCGAGAACCCGCACCAGGCCGCCGCGTTCTACCGCGACCTGAACCCGGCCCCCGGTTCGCTCGTCACCGCGAAGCAGCTGCAGGGCAAGGAACTCTCGTACAACAACATCGCCGACGCCGACGCCGCGTGGGAATGCGTGAAGAGCTTCGACACGCCGGCCTGCGTGATCGTCAAGCACGCCAACCCGTGTGGCGTGGCCATCGGCGCGAACGCGGCCGAAGCCTACGGCAAGGCCTTCAAGACCGACTCCACGTCGGCCTTCGGCGGCATCATCGCCTTCAACACCGAGGTGGACGTGGCCGCGGCCACGGCCGTGTCGAAGCAGTTCGTCGAGGTGCTGATCGCCCCGAGCTTCTCGGCCGAGGCCCTCGCCCTCTTCGCCGCCAAGCCGAACGCCCGCGTGCTGCAGATCGCGCTGCCGCCGGGTGGCGCCACCGCCTGGGAACAGGGCCGCAACCTGCAGGACGTCAAGCGTGTCGGTTCGGGCCTGCTGATCCAGACCGCCGACAACCGCGAGCTCGACAAGTCCGAACTCAAGGTCGTGAGCGCCAAGCAGCCCACGCCCACCGAACTGGAAGACCTGCTGTTCGCGTGGAAGGTCGCCAAGTACGTCAAGAGCAACGCCATCGTCTTCTGCGGCGGCGGCATGACCCTCGGCGTGGGCGCCGGCCAGATGAGCCGCATCGACTCGGCCCGCATCGCCAGCATCAAGGCGGAGAACGCCGGCCTCACGCTCAAGGGCTCGGCCGTCGCGAGCGACGCCTTCTTCCCGTTCCGTGACGGCCTCGACGTCGTGGTCGACGCCGGCGCCACCGCCGTCATCCAGCCGGGTGGCAGCGTGCGCGACGACGAGGTGATCGCGGCCGCGAACGAACGCGGCATCGTGATGGTGCTGACCGGGGTGCGTCACTTCCGCCATTGATTCGGCGGGTTAGGATGGCTTCATGACTCGTCCTGAAGCCGTCGGCCTCGCCCTGTCGTTCCTCGCGCGCCTGATCACGGGGGCGCAGGGGCATTGGTACGGTTGCCCGCCCAAGGCGGAGCAGCGCATCTACTTCGCGAACCACCAGAGCCACTTCGACTGGGTGCTGATCTGGGCGTCGCTGCCGCGCGACCTGCGCGCGCAGACGCGCCCCATCGCCGCCCGTGACTACTGGACGGCAACGAAACTCAAGCACTGGATCACCCGCGAGGTGTTCAACGCCGTCTACGTGAGCCGCGTGCGCACCGACGACGAGGACCCGCTGGAGCCGCTCGCCGAGGCGCTGCGCAACGGCGACTCGCTGGTGATCTTCCCCGAGGGCACCCGCGGCAACAAGGGCGACCCGGCGGCATTCAAGGCGGGCCTCTTCCACCTCGCCGAACAGTTCCCCGACGTGCAGCTCATCCCCACCTGGATCGACAACGTGCAGCGCGTGATGCCCAAGGGCGAGGTCGTGCCGGTGCCCATCCTGTGTTCGGTCACGTTCGGTGCGCCGGTGCAGGTGGCCCCGGGCGAGGACAAGCGCACCTTCCTCACCCGCGCACGCGATGCCGTGGTGGCCCTGCGGAGCGTGGCCGCCTGATGGGCTCGCTGCGCGCCCTCACCGTCTCCCAGCAGATCGGCCTGCTGTTCGTCGCCATCTTCGGGCTGCTGATCCTCGCCACCGTGCTGGCGTTCTGGCGGTCGCTGAAGGAGATGACCCCGCGGCAAGCCGCGCTGCACCACCGCTTCGTGCTGGACCTGCGCGCGGTGTGGATCGGCACGGTGCTGTTCTGGATCTCGTGGGCGCTCGGCGCGGCCGTCGCCACGCTGCTGTTCGCGGTCGTGTCCTTCCTCGCGCTGCGCGAGTTCATCACGCTGACCCACACGCGGCGGGCCGACCACCGCGCGCTGATCGCCGTGTTCTTCGTGGTGCTGCCGCTGCAGTACGTGCTGGCCGCGGGCCGCGCGTTCAACCTGTTCTCGGTCTTCATCCCGGTGTACGCGTTCGCGGTGCTGCCCATCCTGGCCGCGCTCGGCAACGACGCCACCCGCTTCCTCGAACGCACCGCGAAGATCCAGTGGGGCACGATGGTGTGCGTGTACGGCATGAGCCACGCGCCCGCGCTGCTGCTGCTCAGCTTCCCGCGGTACGAGGAGCGTGGCGCGTTCCTCGTGCTCTACATCGTGGTCGTGGTGGCCGTCGCGCAGATCACGCACGAACTCGTCGCCCGCCGCCTGCGCCGCCGCCCCATCGCGCGCCACATCAGCCGCAACCTGTCGTGGCGCACGTGGCTCGCCTCGGCGCTGGCGGGAGGCCTCGCGGGCGGCCTGCTGTACTGGATCACGCCGTTCAAGCCGCCGCAGTCCTTCCTGATCGCGTTCATCGCCGCCGGCTGCGCCATCTTCGGCGACCTCGTGATGAAGGCGATGAAACGCGACGCGGGCATCCAGCGCCAGGGCAGCACCGGCTCCGTCACCGGCGCCGTGGGCCTGCTCGACCGCGTCGCGCCGATGTGTTTCGCGGCGCCCGTGTTTTTCCACTCCGTGCGCTGGTACTTCGGGGCCTGATCCACATGCGCGTCCTCGGCATCGACCCCGCATTGCGCACCACCGGCTTCGGCGTCATCGACGTCGAAGGCCCGCACCTGCACTACGTGGCCAGCGGCACCATCAAGACCGAAGCCGTCGACACCGGGCATCTGCCCGGCCGGCTGAAGGTGATCTACGACGGCATCCGCGAGATCACCGCGCGCTACAGCCCCACCTGCGCGTCCATCGAGATCGTGTTCGTCAACGTCAACCCGCAGAGCACGCTGCTGCTGGGCCAGGCCCGCGGCGCGGCCATCACCGGCCTCGTGGCCGCGGGGCTCGACGTGTCCGAGTACACCGCGCTGCAGATGAAGAAGTCCATCGTAGGCCACGGCCACGCGAAGAAGGAGCAGATCCAGGAGATGGTGATGCGCCTGCTGCACCTGCCGGGCCTGCCCGGCAAGGACGCGGCCGACGCACTGGGCCTCGCGATCTGCCATGCGCATGCGTCGAAGTCGTTCGCGGCGATCGAGAAGGCGACGCAGCGGGAGCGCAGTGTCACGGCGCAGTACAAGGGCGGGCGGGTCCGCTGAGCGGTTGCATGCCGCCAGGGCGTAGACTCCGCGCATCCTCAGTCTCGATCACGAATTCATGGCCGCCGATTCACAGGTTTCGCCCCAGACGCAAGTGGACGTGCTCGTGGTGGACGATGATCGAGACAGCGCGGACACCCTGGGCCTCGTTCTCGCCGCCAGGGGCCACACGGTCCAATGCGCCTACGGCGGCGTTGCGGCGCTCGAGTTGATCTTCAAGCTGCGCCCGGCAGTCGTCGTGACCGACATCGCCATGCCCAGCTTCGACGGCATGACCGTGGCCGCGTCGGTGAACCGCATGGCCCTGGAACGTCCGCCCACGTTGATCGCCTACTCGGCCCTCATCGCCGATCCCGACGTGCTTCGCGCCTCCAGCGAGTGCGGCATCGCCGACAGTTTCCTGAAGCCGGACGAACTGGACGAACTTTGCGCGCGCGTCGATGAGGCCCTGGCAGACCCGGACGTGACGCGCCCCATCGGCCCCTGAGCCTGGACACGGCGCCGCGCGCCACCCGGCGGGCCATCCGCAAGCCGCCCGTACCGGCGTCCTCCGAGGGGGCATGCCCCCCGACGCGAACCTCGGCTCCTAGACTGGGCGACCCGTTGCTCCCGGAGGTTCGTCATGGTGTCTGCCCCCTCGCTCTCCCGTGTGCCGACGTGGGCGCGGCGCGCCGCGCTGCTGGTCGTGGCGTCCGCGCCGATGTGGGTCCACGCCCAGTCGGCGCTCGGCGATGTCGATGCCATGGCCGATGTGTTCCAGGGCCCCGCCCCGTCGCCCGTGACGGCCAGCGACGAGCAGCTGCAGCCGTCGGGCGTGTCGGTGCTGGCCATCGCGCAGACGGCCCATGAACAGCGCAAGGCCCACGGCTTCGCCCAGGTCAATGCCGACCCGGCAGGGGCCGGTTCCGGCACCTTCGCACTGGCCCGCGGGGACGCGGGCACGGGCGCCACGGCGGAAGCCACCGCACGCTGGGCGTTCTCCGACGGCCTCACCATCGACCGCGCCGACCTCACGGGCCGCACCGGTGTCGTCACGGTCGCGATCCGCTATGGGGGTCACGCCACGGCCGATGCCGCGGGAGACAACACGGCCTGGTCGTCGGCCTCGCTGGTCGCCCGGTTCGGCGGGGATTCGGCCGAAGCGTCGGCCTCGGCGTCGGTGCGCGACGGGGTCCGCACCGAGGACCCGCTGACGGACGTGCCGGGGGCCACGAGGGGCGAGTTCCTGCTCACCACGTCCTTCACGTGGGGCGAGGCGATCGACCTGTCGCTGGACAGCTTCGCGAGCGTCGCGAGCTACACCTCCGGACTGGCCGAGAGTTACGCGACGGCCGGGGTGTCGGGCTTCTGGGACCGCATCCGTTCGGTGACGGTCGACGACGTCGCCGTCCGCGACTACCAGTTGAGTTCGCTCTCCGGCTACGACTACCGCTATCCGTTCGGCCAGCTGCCGCCTCCCGTGCCGGAACCGGGCATGGCCGCCGCGATGGCGCTGGGCATCGTGCTGGCCGGACTCGGGGTGCGGCGCCGGCCCCGTGGGGGCACCGGCGCCTGAGACGTCAGAGCACCACCACGTGCCCCAGCTGCGGGTCCACCCGGCCTGAACCCAGCGCATCCACGAGGTCCTGCGCCGCCCCGAAGCCCTTGTGCTCCTGCACCCGCATCCACGGGTTCTGCGCGTCACCCACCCGGCGGATGAACGCCAGCTGCGCCTCGTTGAAGCGGCGCGTGACCTCGGCGCCGCCCCAGTCGGCGTTGCGCTTCTTGATCTGGTTCGGTGCGAAGTAGGCCTGGGGCTTCGGGCCGGGGAAGTCCTGCGGCGCGGTGCTGATGTGGTCGTGGGTGTGGGCCGAGCCGGCGTAGCAGTCGTGGACCAGCGAGGCGCCGAAGTGTTCGTGCACGCGGCGACGCAGGGCCACGTCGCCGGAGAAGTCGACGTACAGCGTGGGGACGGCCGGGTCGAGCGAGGTGACGTCGGCGTAGTTCACGCTGCGGTCGTACGCGCCCAGGCCATCGACGAAGGTGCGGTTGCCGGGCGACGTGAGGCCCACGAGCGTGATGCCGGGGCGGTCCTGCAGGCAGAAGACGGTGCCGTAGGCGGTCTTGCTCGACGCGCTCGAGACCACGATCTGCTTCGCGCCGAAGAACTGGTTGTCCTCCAGGAAGTCGGCCAGCATGAACGACGTGATGAACAGCGGGCGCACGAGCATCTGGTAGTTCTCGTCGGCGGCGCGGTACGCCGCGTCGGTGCGGGTGCGCTGGTACTGGTTGTAGGCCGAGGTCAGGTCGAGGCGGTGCGGGGTGCCGTCGTAGAAGCCGCGGTCGGTCACGCGCACGGGCTGCACCACGAGGTGGCTGGCGATGGGCCAGTAGCCGTAGAAGCGTTCGCCGACTTCGATGCCGTCCACGGTGCTTTCCACCACGTCGGCGAAGCCCCAGGCGGGCATGTGGCCCCAGGCCGCATCGCCGGTGGGGAAGAAGCTCCAGTAGCGCAGGTGCGGCGTGTCGCCGAACGCGGCGTACGTGATGTTGTTCGTGGTGACGGCCAGGCGGTCGATCTTCAGCAGTGCCTCGCCGGGCTGCAGCAGGGGCAGCGGTTGTGATTCGACGCGGGTGCGGTGCAGCGCGGTCTTGTCGGTCTGCAGGCGGCTGAGGGTGGTCATGGGGGCGTCTCCTTTGTGCTTGGGTCTGTGCCCTCACTGTAGGAGCGGCCCCGTCCGCGCGGGTTCGGAAACGCCCTGCCCTGGGCGAACACGCCGCCACCCGGGATTCGGCGGCGAAGTGTTCGGATTTCAGCGCAGCAGATCGAGCAGCGTCCGCGCCACCACCTTCGTCGCCTTGCGCAGGTCGTCGAGCACCACGTGTTCGTCGGACCGCTTCGCGTTCGACTCCAGCAGCGTGCGCGGCCCGGCGCCGTAGATCACGGCCGGAATGCCCCGTTCGCCGTAGAGGCGCGCGTCGGCGTACAGCGGCGTGCCGCACTCGGCGATGGGTTCGCCGAAGACGGTCTCGCCGTGGCGCCGCAGCGCCTCGACCAGCGGCCGGTTGCCGGGCAGCGGCTTCAGCGGGTTCGCGAGCAGGATGCGGCGCACGTCCACCGTCACGCCGGGGCAGCGCGCGGCGGCCTCGGCGATCACGCGGCGCACGTCGGCCTCCACGTCGGCCGGCACCTCCTCGGGGATCATCCGGCGGTCGAGCTTGAGCACCACCTTGCCCGGGACCACGTTGGTGTTGGTGCCGCCGTCGATGCGGCCCACGTTGAGGTACGGGTGCGTGATGCCGGCCACCGCCGACGTCACCTGCTTGTACTTGACGTTCTGGGCGTACAGCACCTGCAGCAGCGTGACGGCCGCCTGCAGCGCGTCGATGCCGGTGTCGGGGATGGCGGCGTGCGCCGCGCGCCCGTGCACCGTCACCTCGAACTGCAGGCAGCCGTTGTGCCCGGTGACCACTTGGTAGCCGAAGCCCGCGGCCACCACGAGGTCGGGTTTCGTGAGGCCCTGCGCCAGCAGCCAGCCGGGGCCCATCTCGCCGCCGAATTCCTCGTCGTACGTGAAGTGCAGCTCGACGCCGCCCTTCAGCGCGAGGCCGAGCGATTCGAGGGCGCGTACCGCGAACGTGAACGTGGAGAAGTCGCTCTTGCTGACCGCCGCCGCGCGGCCGTACAGCTTGCCGTCGGCCACCTCGCCGCCGTACGGGTCATGGGTCCAGCCCTCGCCCGGCGGCACCACGTCGCCGTGGGCGTTCAGCGCGATGGTGCGGCCTTCGCCGTAGCGGCGGCGCACGATCAGGTTGGTGATGGTTTCGAGGCCGTAGGCGCGCACCTCGGCTTCGGGCACGGCGTGGCGTTCGGCGTCGAAGCCGAACGGCGCGAGCAGTGCGGCGGTGCGCTCCGCGTGCGGGGCGTTGTTGCCGGGCGGGGTGTCGGTGGGGACGCGGACGAGCTGCTGCAGGAACTGCACCTGTTCGTCGAAGTGGGCGTCGACCCACGCGTCGAGTCGGTCGTGGTCGGTCATGGGTTCGCTCAAGGGGTCGGCATCGCTTCGGCCAACTGGTCGACGAGGTGCAGGAAGGCCTCGACGCTCAGCTGGGCATCGTCGCTGGTGATGGTCTCGAGGGGGTTGTGGCTGATGCCGCCGTTGCCGCCGCGCACGAACAGCATGGCCTGCGGCATCACCTCGTGCAGTTTCATCGCGTCGTGGCCCGCGCCGCTCGGCAGCCGGAACACCGGCACGCCGGTCGCGACCACGGCCGATTCCCAGCGCAGCTGCCAGCCGGGGGCGCTGGGGGCGGCGGACGCGCGCATCGTCTCCTCCAGCGAGTACAGCACGCCACGGCGTTCGGCGATGCGTTCGAGCGCGGCGAGCACGTCGTCCATCAGCGCGTCGCGCAACTCGTCGCTGCCGGCGCGCAGGTCCAGGCTGAACTGGCAGCGGCCGGGGACGACGTTGATGGAGCCTTCGGGCACGGTCAGCATGCCCACGGTGCCCACCACGCCGGGTTGCGTGGCGGCGCGCAGCTCCACGTACAGCGCGAGTTCGGCGACCGCGGTGGCCGCGTCGCGGCGGCGGTCCATCGGCGTGGTGCCCGCGTGGCTCGCCACACCGGTCACCTCGCCCACGAAGCGCACGCTGCCGTTGATGGAAGTCACGACGCCGAGCGGCAGGTCGAGTTCGGTGAGCACCGGGCCCTGTTCGATGTGCACCTCGACGAACCCGAGGTACTTCGACGGGTCGCGTTTCAGGGACGGCACGAGCGAGGGGTCGCGGCCGGCCTCGGTCATGGCCTCGCGCATCGTGATGCCGCCGGCGTCGCGCTGGTCGAGCCACGTGGTGTCGAACTGGCCGATGAGCGCGCCCGAGCCGAGGAAGGTGGCCTTGTAGCGCTGCCCCTCCTCTTCCGCGAAGCCGACGACCTCGATGGCGAACGGCAGGCGGCGGCCCTGCTGGTGCAGCTCGCGCACGGCCACCATCGGCACGAAGATGCCCAGGCGGCCGTCGTACTTGCCGCCGTTGCGCACGGTGTCGTAGTGGCTGCCGGTGAGCAGGCGCGGCGCGTCGGGCGACTGCCCGTGGTACACGCCCACCACGTTGCCCACGGCGTCGATGGCCACCTCGTCGAAGCCGCAGTCGGTCATCCAGCGCTGCAGCTGCACCTGGCAGGCCTGGTGGGCCGGGGTGAGGTACGTGACGGTGAGCTGGCCCAACGTGTCGAAGCCGGCGTCGGTGTGATGGGCCAGCAGTTCCGCGCAGTCCCACACCTGGTTGCCGAGCACGGGTTCGAGGCCCAGCTTGTCGTTGAGCCGCAGCTCGGCGATGCGGTGCACGTTGCGCAGGCACTCGCCGAACTCGGCGTCGGGCAGCGCCAGCAGGCGGCGTTCGAACGTGGCGATGATCTCGGCGCGCGTGAGGCCGGTGCCGCGCGGGCCGCGCACGGCCACGATGAACGGCCAGCCGAACTTCTCGAGGTAGGCGGCGTTGAGCTCGCGCAGGCGGGCCAACTCCTCGGGCGAACAGGCCTTCAGGCCCGCGCGCAGCTGCTCGCTGGTGGACTCGGCCGTCAGTTCACCGCGTTCGGCGAGCTTGCCGGCCAGTTCCGGGTGGGCGCGCAGCAGCGCCAGCTGCAGGTCGCGCGGGGCCTCGCGCACGGTCTGCGCCATCGCGTTCTTGAGCTGCGCCGCGCTCGCGTACGGCCGGCGGTCGACCACCGCCTCGGCAACCCACGGCGAGTGTTCGTACAGGCCGTGCAGCCAGGTCAGCGCGTCCTCGCGGGACGCCAGGTTCAGCGTGTCGAGGCTCATGCGGTCTCCGGGGCGGGATGGTGTTCGCGCCAGTGGCGCGCGATGTCGATGCGCCGGCACACCCACACGTCGGGGTGCGCGGCCACGTGGTCGAGGAAACGCACCAGCGACTGGAACCGCGCCGGGCGGCCCAGCAGGCGCGAGTGCATGCCGATGCTGAGCATCTTCGGGCGGTCGAGGCCGGCCGGGTCGCCCTCGGCGTACAGCACGTCGAACGCGTCCTTCAGGTACTGGAAGAAGTGCTCGCCGGTGTTGAAGCCCTGCGGGGCGGCGAAGCGCATGTCGTTGGTGTCGAGCGTGTAGGGCACGACGAGGCGCTGCATCGTGCTGCCGTCGCTCTTCGTCACGGGCATCCAGAACGGCAGGTCGTCGCCGTAGTGGTCGCTGTCGTACTCGTAGCCGCCGTGGTCGGCCACGAGCCGCTTGGTGTTGGGGCTGTCGCGGCCGGTGTACCAGCCGAGGGGCCACTGGCCGCCGGTCATCTCGCGGATGATCTGCGTGCCGCGGGCGATGTGCTCGCGCTCCTCGGCCTCGGGCATGTGCTGGTAGTGGATCCAGCGCCACTGGTGGTTGGCGATCTCGTGGCCCGCGTCGAGGAAGGCCTGCGTGAGCTCGGGGTGGCGCTGCAGCGCCATGCCCACGCCGAAGATGGTGAGCGGCAGGCCGCGGCGCTCGAACTCGCGCAGCAGGCGCCACACGCCGGCGCGCGAGCCGTACTCGTAGATGCTTTCCATGCTGAGGTGGCGCGCGGGGTAGCTCTGTGCGCCGATGATCTCGGACAGGAAGGTCTCGGAGCCGGCGTCGCCGTGGAGCACGTTGTTCTCGCCGCCCTCCTCGTGGTTCAGGACGAACTGCACGGCGATGCGGGCGCCGCCCGGCCAGCGGGCATGCGGGGGGTTGCGGCCGTAGCCGACGAGGTCGCGGGGGTAGTCGGTGGTCATGGCGGGGTCACTTCTCCGGCCGCAGCACGGATTCGAGGTCGGGGATGCGGGGCAGCGTCTGCAGGTTGTGTTCCACGTGCTGCAGGTGCTCGCCCATCAGCTGCACCGCGGCGCGCGCGTCGCGGCGTTCGAGGGCGTCGACGATGGCCACGTGCTCCGCGTACGAATGTTCCGCCGAATGGGCGCTCTGGTACATCAGCGAGATCAGCGAGCTGCGCGACAGCAGGTCGCGCAGGATGTCGGCGAGCGTGTCGTTGCCGAGCATGGACGCGAGCACCACGTGGAAGTCGGCCAGCAGCCGCGTGCGGCCCGACACGTCGGTGCGCTGCACCGCCGCGCGCTCGTCGTCGAGGTGGGCGCGCAGGCGCACGATGTGGGCCGGCGTGAGTTCGAGCGCGGCGCGGCGGATCATCGAGCTCTCGAGCATGTGCCGCACCTCGAACACCTGACGGGCCTCCTCGACGCTGGGCTGGGCCACGCGGGCGCCGCGCGCCTTCTCGAGCGTGATGAGCTTGTCGCGGCTCAACTGGTGCAGCGCCTGCCGCACGATGGTGCGCGAGACCTGGAAGATGTCGGCGATCTTCTGCTCGGCGAGCTTGGTGCCGGGCATCAGGCGCCGCTCGACGATGGCCGTCGTGATGGATTCGATGATGCGCTGGGCCGTGTCGACCGGCGTGGCCGGCGCGGCAGGGACTGCGCGCGGAACTTGCTTCCGTGTCGGACGGATCGATTGCAGGGCGGGCGAGGAACGCGGGGGCGGCATGGCTCGAAGCTTGCGTGAATGGCTAAACTGTATACACTTTTGCCTGTCCTGCAACTTCTTTCTCGGCCTCGCCCCATGGGAAAACTCACCACGCACGTGCTCGACACCATGAACGGCTGCCCGGCGGCCGGCATGCTCATCGGCCTGTACCGGGTGCAGGACGGCCAGCCCGTGCTCGTGCGCCAGGCCGTGCTCAACCACGACGGCCGCACCGATGGCCCGCTGCTCGACGACACCACCTTCGCCACCGGCCGCTACCGCCTCGTGTTCGAGGTGGCGGCGTACTTCCGGGGCCGTGGCGTCGAACTGCCCGAGCCTCCGTTCCTCGAGGCGGTCCCCATCGACTTCGGCCTCGCCAACCCCCTCCAGCACTACCACGTGCCGCTGCTCACGAGCCCGTGGGCCTACTCCACGTACCGCGGCAGCTGACCCTTCTGTTGTATACACATTTCCCCCATGGATCTCTACCTGCTGGACTGGCTCAACCTGCTGCTGCGCTGGGCCCACGTGATCACGGCCGTGGCCTGGATCGGTGCGTCCTTCCACTTCGTCGCCCTCGACAACAGCCTCACCCCGCCGGAAGACCCGGCCGAACGCGACAAGGGCATCGGCGGTGAACTGTGGGCGGTGCACGGCGGCGGCTTCTACCACCAGCAGAAGTACCCGGTCTCGCCGAAGAACCTGCCGGAGAAGCTGCACTGGTCCATGTGGGAGAGCTACTCCACGTGGCTCACCGGCTTCGCGCTGTTCACGGTGCTGTACCTCTTCAACGCCAGCACCTTCCTGATCGACAAGAGCCTGTTCGACTGGTCCCCCGCCGCGGCCATCGCCACCGCCCTCGGCTTCCTCGCCGCGTTCTGGGTGATCTACGACGGCATCTGCCGGCTCTTCGGTGAACGGAAGAACGGCGACGTGATCGTGGGCGCGCTGGTGTTCGTGTTCGTGGTGTTCGCCGCGTGGCTCTCGTGCCAGCTGTTCGCCGGCCGCGCCGCGTACCTGCTGGTGGGCGCGATGCTCGCCACGACGATGAGCGGCAACGTGTTCTTCTGGATCATCCCCGGCCAGCGCAAGGTGGTGGCCAGCCTGCGCGCCGGCACGCCGGTGGACCCGGTGCACGGCAAGCGCGGCAAGCAGCGCAGCTTCCACAACACCTTCTTCACGCTGCCGGTGCTGATCGCGATGCTCAGCAACCACTTCGGCTTCCTGTACGCCGCGCCGTTCAACTGGTTCTGGCTGGTGCTCGTGATGCTGGCAGGCGCGCTGATCCGCCTGTCCTTCGTGCTGCGGCACAAGGCACTCGCCTTCGGCCATCCGGTGCCGTGGCGGTATGCCGCGGTGGGTTCGGCGATGCTCGCCGGCGTGATCGTCGCGATGGCGCCGTCGCCCAAACCCGCCGCACCGCCCGCCGCCGTCGCCCCGCCGGCGCCCACCTTCGCCGAGGTCAACGCGGTGATCACGCAACGCTGCGTGATGTGCCACAACGAAGGCCTGGCCAACAAGGGCGTGATGCTGCACACGCCGGCCCTCCTGGTGCAGCACGCGAAGCAGGTCTACCAGCAGGCCACGCTGCTGAAGGCGATGCCGCTGAACAACGCGACGCAGATGACGGAGGCGGAGCGGGAGTTGATCGGGCGGTGGGTGGAGGCGGGGGCGAAGGGGCCCTGAGCACACAAAGGAGGCGAGCGAAGCAACGCCGACACATCAAGCCACACGCGGGCCCGGGTTTCCCGGGCGACCGGTGGCGCCCCCTGGGGGCAGGAGCGAAGTGACTGGGGGGGCCCGTTTCATCCGCCCTTGTTGCGCATGAAGTCAGCGGTCTGGAAGAAGGACTTGTCGAGCCGCTCGATCAACTCCGGATCCAGCTGAAGCTCGACCATCGCCTGGTGCATGCACGCCAGCCACTGGTCCCGCTCCTTCAGGCCGATGGCGAAGGGCATGTGCCGCATCCGCAGCCGCGGATGGCCGAAGCGCTCGACGTAGTACTGCGGCCCGCCGAGCCAGCCGCACAGGAACCAGAAGAACTTCTCGCGGGTGGTCTCGAGCGTGGTGGGGTGCATGGCCCGGAGTTCAGCGTACGCCGGCTCCAGGTCCATCAGGTCGTAGAAGCGGTCGGACAGCGCCCTGACCTTCTCCTCGCCCCCCACCCACTCGAACGGCGTCTCGTACGGCTTGCCGGACATCATGGCGCGGCGAGGCGCATCGCCACCGCGGTGATGCCCTTCGCGGCCTCGCTGCCCGGGTAGGCCTCGAGCAGCAGGTGGCGCTTCTGCACGGCCTCGCGCACCGACGGGTCGGCCGGCACCTCGCCCACCAGGTCGAGCTTGAACGGCACGGAGGGATCCTGCAGCGACGGCGTGACGAAGCGGTCGACGACCTGCTGCAGCTGGCCGCGGATGATCCGGCCCTCGCCGGTGCGGCTCACCTGGTTGACCACGAGCGACACCGAGCGGCGCTGCTGCTGCGTGGCCAGCACCTTGATGGTGGCGTAGGCGTCGGTCAGCGACGTGGGTTCGGGCGTGGCGACCACCAGCACCTCGTGGGCCAGCGACACGGCGTACAGCACCACGTCGGAGATGCCGGCGCCGGTGTCGATCAGGATGCGGTCGAAGCGCGGGGACACGGTCTCGATGATCTCGAGCAGCTTGTCGCGCACCTCGGGCGTGAGGCGCGAGTATTCGACGAGGCCCGAGCCGGCCAGCAGCACCGAGAACCCGCCCGGCGCGGGCAGGATGGCGTCTTCGAGCGGCGCCTTGCCGGTGAAGACGTCGTGCAGCGTGATCTTCGGGAACAGGTTCAGGACGACGTCGAGGTTCGCGAGGCCCAGGTCGGCGTCGAGCACGAGCACGCGTTCGCCCAGACGCGCGAGGGCGGCGGCCAGGTTGGCCGACACGAAGGTCTTGCCCACCCCGCCCTTGCCGCTCGTGACGGCGACGATGCGCGCCCGCTTCGGCGAGGGCGACCCGGGAGGTGGTGTGGAGGAGATCGGCGTGCTCATGGAAGGGGTTCGATGTCCTGGAATTGGGAGGTCCCGAACAGCAGGCCCTTTTCTTCGGCGCTGACCATCGACACCGTGGGCTGCTCCAGACAGGCGCGGTTGCGGCCTTCGGCCTTCGCCCGGTAGAGCTGCTGGTCGGCGCGTTCGATCCACAGCGTGGCCGACGAGCGGACCCACTGCGGGGCGTACGCTCCCCCGAGGCTGATTGTCACCGACAGTTGCTGCTGGCCCGCGACAGTGACCACACCGGTCTCGACCTTTCGGCGGATGCGCTCGGCCACGGTGGCGCCGAAGGCCGGCGGGCAGTTGGGCAGGATGACGGCGAATTCCTCGCCGCCGAAGCGGGCCACGGTGTCCATCGGGCGGACGCAATCCATCAGCGCCTCGGCGACGAACTGGATGACGAGGTCGCCCGCGGCATGGCCGTGGGTGTCGTTGACGGACTTGAAGCGGTCGATGTCGACCATCAGCACCAGCGCCGGCTCGCCGACGCGGGCGACGCGGTCGATTTCGCGGGCCAGGGCCAGTTCGAAGTGGCGGCGGTTCGCGAGGCCGGTCAGGGGGTCACGGCTCGAAAGATCGCACAGCGCGTCGATGACGGCCTGCAGCCAGACGGTGGAGCCGGCTTCTTCCAGCGTGGGCAGCCGGTGGCCGGACTGGGCCAGCAGCTGCAGCGCCGCACCGAGTTTCAGCGTCGCCGGGGCGTCGCCGGGCGTCGCCGGGGTCTGGGGGTCGGGGGTTGCGGGGCTCGTCACGGGAAAAAGGCCTGTTGCGACCCAGTCTAGCAGCGCCCCTCCCGGCCGAAGGGTCGAGTTGGATGCCCAATCCGGCGCATCTTGCACGTTCGGGGTGCCTCAAGCCCCGCAGACTGGCGGCCGATATACCCCCCATGCACCACCCGGCTGGCCTGCCCGGCCGGATTCGTGCCCCAAGATTGACTGGAGACTTCATGAGCGCCGCATCTCCTGCCGAACTGGCCGCCCTGCGCACCATCGCCCAGCCCGCCAGCGAGCAGGAATTCACCTTCGGCAAGGACGACTTCGAGCGCGTCCGCGAGCTGATCTACCAGCGTGCCGGCATCAGCCTTCACGCGGGCAAGCAGGCCATGGTCTACAGCCGCCTGTCTCGCCGCCTGCGCGAGACGGGCCAGACGTCGTTCAGCCGCTACCTCCAGTGGCTGCAGAGCGCCTCGGGCGCGGCGGCCGACGCCGAGTGGCAGGAGTTCATCAACTGCCTGACCACCAACCTCACGTCGTTCTTCCGCGAGGAACACCACTTCGTCTCGCTGCTGAGCGACCTGAAGGCCCGCGCGGGGCATCCCCAGCGCATCTGGTGCAACGCCGCGTCCACCGGCGAGGAGCCGTACACCATCGCGATGACCTGCGTCGAGGCACTCGGCGCCACCGCGCCGGTGAAGATCGTCGCGAGCGACATCGACACCAAGGTGCTCGCCACCGCGAGCCGGGGCATCTACCCGGCGGATTCGCGCGGCCTGTCGCCGGAACGCCTGCGCGCGCACTTCCTGCGCGGCAAGGGCGACAACGCCGGCTCGATCCGCGTGAAGCCCGAACTGGCGAAGCTGATCGAGTTCCGCGCGCACAACCTGATGGACACGCGCTGGTCGCTCGGCGATCCGTTCGACATCGTGTTCTGCCGCAACGTGATGATCTACTTCGACGCTCCCACCCAGCGCAAGGTGCTGGAGCGCATCCATGCGGTGATGAAGCCGAAGAGCCTGCTGTTCGTGGGCCACTCGGAGAACTTCACCGAATCCAAGGATCTGTTCCGCCTGCGTGGCAAGACGATCTACGAGCGCGTCTGACCCGACACGCTCACCCCTGCCACACGGAGTCGCCATGGCACTGACCACCTCCCCCGCCGCACCGGTTTCCCGCCTCGACAAGCTCAAGGCCGCGCCGCGCAAGCCGGGTGAAGCCTCGTTCTTCTTCTACGACGCGCACTTCAAGAACGATGCCGTCAAGATCCTGCCCGGCGAGTACTTCGTGCACCACGAGGACATGCTGATCATGACCACGCTCGGGTCGTGCATCGCCGCGTGCATCTATGACCGCAACGCGAAGGTCGGCGGCATGAACCACTTCATGCTGCCCGACGGCGCCGGCGACTCGGGCCGCTACGGTTCGTACGCGATGGAACTGCTGATCAACGAGATGATGAAGCGCGGCGCCAGCCGCCTCACGATGGAGGCGAAGGTGTTCGGCGGCGGCCAGGTGGTCAGCGGCATGACGACCATGAACGTCGGCGAGCGCAACACCACCTTCGTGATGGACTACCTGAAGACCGAACGCATCCCCGTGGTCTCGAAGGACGTGCTCGACGTGTACCCGCGCAAGGTGTGTTTCCTCCCGGGAAGCGGCAAGGCGATGGTCAAGCGGCTCGCACCCACCAACACCGACACGCTGTTGGCGCAGGACCGCGCCGCGGCGCAACGCGCCGTGCCGGCCGCCACGGGCGGTGGTTCGGTCGATCTGTTCTAAGGACAAGTCTCCGGGCAAGGAGCAAGACAACATGGCAAAGACACGTGTCATCGTGGTGGACGACTCAGCGCTGGTGCGCAGCCTCCTCACCGAAATCATCAACCGGCAGCCCGACATGGTCTGCGTCGGTGCCGCGGCCGACCCGCTCGTCGCGCGCGAGATGATCCGCGAGCTCAACCCGGACGTCATCACGCTCGACGTCGAAATGCCCCGCATGGACGGCATCGACTTCCTGAGCAAGCTGATGCGCCTGCGGCCCATGCCGGTGGTGATGGTCTCCACGCTGACCGAACGCGGTGCCGAGGTGACGATGAAGGCGCTCGAGCTGGGCGCCGTGGACTTCGTCGCGAAACCGAAGATCGGCATCGCCGACGGCCTGCGCCTGCTGGCCGAGGACATCACCGACAAGGTGCGCATCGCCTCGAAGGCCACCATCCGCAAGCACCAGGCGCCCGCCCCCGCGGCGCCCGGCGCCCCGGCCGCCGCGAAGCCCGCGGCACCGGCCTCCGTGGGCCGCCTGTCCACCGAAAAGATCATCTTCATCGGTGCGTCCACCGGCGGCACCGAGGCCACGAAGGAAGTGCTGATCAACCTGCCACCGGACTGCCCGGCCGTCGTGATCACGCAGCACATGCCGCCGGGTTTCACCAAGAGCTATGCCGCACGCCTCGACGGCCTTTGCCGCATCAGCGTGAAGGAAGCGCAGGACGGCGAACGCATCCTGCCCGGCCACGCGTACATCGCGCCGGGCGGCCTGCACCTGAGCGTGGAGCGCAGCGGCGCGAACTACATCGCCCGCGTGCAGGAAGGCGAACCCGTCAACCGCCACCGACCGTCGGTCGAGGTGCTGTTCAAGTCGGCCGCCCGCGTCGTGGGCCCGAACGCGCTGGGCATCATGCTCACCGGCATGGGCGCCGACGGCGCGAAGGCCATGAAGGAACTGCGCGACGCCGGCAGCTACAACTACGTGCAGGACGAAGCCAGCTGCGTGGTGTTCGGGATGCCGCGCGAGGCCATCAACGCGGGGGCGGCGCATGAAGTGCTGCCGCTCACGCAGATCGCGCCGAAGCTGATTGAACGCCTGCGTTCGACGGCGGGCATGTCGACGAACCGCGTGTAAAAACCCCCGTCATCCCGGCGAACGCCGGGATCCACCGTGGCCGCAGCACGCCGGCGACCGGTGGGCCCCGACGTTCGTCGGGGTGACCTGTTCAGTTCAAGAACAGTTCCTGCAGGTCGTTCAGGAAGTCGAACCCGCGTGCCGTGGGCTCGACCCGCGCCATGTCGCGCACGATCCACCCCTTCGCCTCGGCCTCGTCGAGGGCCTTGCGGATGCTCGTGACGGGCAACCCCGTGCGCTCCGTGAAGCGCATCAGCTCGAACCCTTCCCGCAGCCGCAGCCCGTTCAGCATGAACTCGAACGGCAGGTCCTTGCGCCCCACCTCCTCGTCCTTCGCCACCGAACGGCCGGCCATCGCCTGCGCCATGTACTTCGCCGGGTCGCGGTAGCGCACCTGGCGCACCACGCGGTGCGGGAACGACAGCTTCGAATGGGCGCCCGCGCCGATGCCGAGGTAGTCGCCGAACTGCCAGTAGTTCAGGTTGTGCTGGCAGCGGTGGCCGGGTTTCGCGAACGCGGAGACCTCGTAGCGCTCCAGGCCTGCCGCACCGGTGCGCGCGGTGATCACGTCGAGCATCTCGAACGCCGTGTCGTCGTCGGGCACCTTCGGCGGGTACTTCGCGAAGTAGGTGTTGGGCTCGATGGTGAGGTGGTAGACGGACAGGTGCGGCGGCTCGTGGGCGAGCGCGCGGTCCAGGTCCGCCTCGAACTGCGCCACCGACTGGCCCGGCAGCGCGTACATCAGGTCGAGGTTGAAGGTCTCGAAGTGCTCGCGGGCCTCGGCGACGGCGGCATGCGCCTGCGCGGCGTCGTGCACGCGGCCCAGGGCCTTCAGCATGGTGTCGTCGAAGCTCTGCACGCCGATCGACAGGCGCGTGACACCCGCGGCGCGGAAGGCCTTGAAGCGGTCGCGCTCGAACGTGCCCGGGTTGGCCTCGAGCGTGATCTCGCAGCCCGGCTCGAACGGCAGGCGGGCGCGCAGGTCGGTGATCAGCTGGTCGATGGCACCGGGGGAGAACAGGCTGGGCGTGCCGCCCCCGATGAACACGCTGTGGATGCGCCGGCCCCACACGAGCGGCAGCGCGGCTTCCAGGTCGGCGCGCAGGGCCGCGAGGTACTCGTCCTCGGGCACGCCGCCACGCTGCTCGTGAGAGTTGAAGTCGCAGTACGGGCACTTCTTCAGGCACCACGGCAGGTGCACGTACAACGCGAGCGGCGGCAGCGCGCCGAGGGTCATGATGCCCGGGCGCATGTACCGCGACACCATGTCCTCCGGTGCCACGCCGGCTTCTTCGGGCGAAGCCGGGACGATCGGAATCTCAGCCAAGGCGCCACACCTCCTCCATCAGCCCGAGCATCTGCCGCGAGGCGATGGCACGGTGGCTGACGCGGTTCTTCTCGGCCGCCGGCAGCTCGGCGACGCTCGCCGAGAGCGAGGGAATCCACAGCAACGGGTCGTAGCCGAAGCCGCCCTCGCCGCGCGGTGCCTGCAGCACCTCGCCGTCCCAGCGCCCGAAGGCGATCAGCGGCTCCGGGTCGTCGGCCGACCGCACGGCCACCAGCGCGCACACGAACCGGCCGCGGCGGTCGGGGTGGGGCAGCAGCTGCTCGAGCAGCACGCGGTTGTTGTCCTCGTCCGACTTCGGTTGCCCGAACCGCGTGGCGTAGCGCGCCGACAGCACGCCCGGCGCACCGCCGAGCGCGTCGACGCACAGGCCCGAGTCGTCGGCGATGGCGGCGCCACCGGCCGCGCGCGCCGCATGGCGCGCCTTCTCGAGCGCGTTCTCGACGAACGTGCCGTGCGGCTCCTCGGCCTCGCCGATGCCGAGCGAGCCCTGCGTCACCAGGTCGAGGCCCAGCGGCGCGAAGAGCGCCTGCAGCTCGACGAGCTTCTTCGCGTTGTTGGAGGCGAGGACGAGGCGCATGGCGGTCAGTCCTGCGCGAGGGCCGCGGCCTGCGCGGCGATCAGTTCGCGGATGCCCTTGTCGGCCAGGCCCAGCATCGTGGCCATCTCGGCGCTGGAGAACGGCTTGCCTTCGGCGGTGCCCTGCACTTCCACGAAACCGCCGTCGGCCGTCATCACGACGTTCATGTCGGTGTCGCAGGCGGAGTCTTCCACGTACTCGAGGTCGAGCACCGGCGTGCCCTCGACGATGCCCACGGAGATCGCGGCCACGGCCTGGTGGATGGGCGACGCGGTGATCTTGCCGGCCTTCTGGATGGCCCGCACTGCATCGACGGCCGCCACGTAGGCGCCGGTGATGGCCGCGGTGCGGGTACCGCCGTCGGCCTGCAGCACGTCGCAGTCGAGGTGGATGGTGCGTTCGCCCAAGGCGCGCAGGTCGAACACGGCGCGCAGCGAGCGGCCGATCAGGCGCTGGATCTCCTGCGTGCGGCCGCTCTGCTTGCCGCGCGCGGCCTCGCGGTCGCTGCGGGTGTGCGTGGCGCGCGGCAGCATGCCGTACTCGGCCGTGACCCAGCCCTCGCCAGAGCCCTTCTTGTGGCCGGGCACCTTCTCCTCGACGGACGCGGTGCACAGCACCTTCGTGTCGCCGAACGCGATCAGCACCGAACCCTCGGCGTGTTTGGTGTAGTGGCGCGTGATGGTGACGGCGCGCAGGCTGTCGGCGGCGCGGCCGAGGGGGCGGGTGAAGGTCATGGAGGGGTCCTGTCGAAAGGCAAAACGCCCCGCGGGCGACCGCGGGGCGTGGGGGGATTATCGCAGCGGAGCGGTGGCCCGGGGGTTCAGGGCTTCTTCTGGGACGACCGCTTGATGGCTTCGTTGATCTCGCGGATGGAGCGTTCGATCTCGGCGTCGTCGAGTTCGTCGGCCGGGGCCTCGCCCAGCACGCTCGCCTGGATGGTGGACGCGAAGACCTCCTCGCCGAGCGACTGCGTGGACACGCCGCCGCTGCTGTCGTTGTCTTCCGCCGACTCCCATTCCATCGCGAGCACCGTGACGTTGTCGCTCTTGGCCCCGCCGTTGCGCAGCGCCTGCTCGACGAGTTCGGGCACCGCGTCGGCGATGCCGTTGCGCGAGAGCTGTTCGGTGATGACGGTGTCGCTGACCGTGCCCCACAGGCCGTCGGAGCACAGCAGCAGGCGGTCGCCGCTCTGCAGCAGCAGCGGGCCCACGGTGTCGACCACGGGCTTGCCCGGGCTGCCGAGGCACGTGAACAGCACGTTGCGGTTGAAGCGCTCGGGCATGGGCACCACGTGGCTCATGGTCTCCTGGAGTTCGGAGTACGAGTGGTCACGGGTGCGGGCGATGAGCTTGTCACCCCGCACGAGGTACAGGCGCGAGTCGCCGCAGTGGGCCCAGTAGGCCGAGTTGCCCTGCAGCACACACGCCACGACGGTGGTGCGGGGCGTGTCGATGAGGGCCTTCTGCGTGGCGTAGCGCAGCAGCTGGTGGTGGCCGGCGATGATGGCCTCGTGGAGGAACCGCATGGGCTCCTTCAGCGTGGGCTTGGCATCGCGCTGGAACATGGCCGCGAGGGTCTGCAGCGCGAGCTGCGAAGCGACCTCCCCCTCGGGGTGGCCGCCCATGCCGTCGGCGAGGGCGAAAAGGCCCGAATCGCGCGTGTAGCAATAGCCCATGCGGTCTTCGTTCTTCTCGCGGCCGCCCCTGCGACTGACCTGATACACGGAAAATCGCATCGTTCAACTCTTGGCGGTCAGGTTTTCGAGCTGCAGCTTCAGGCGTTCGCTGAAGCTGAGCTTGGTATAGCGCCGTTCGGTCTCGCGCGCCAGTTCTTTTTGCAGAGAGAACACGCTCTGCGGACGGGACAGCGGATCGAGCGACATGCACCACTCGGTGACTTCGATCAGGTTGTCGGAGTACACGTTGCGCAGCCGGGACAGGCTCAGCGCGAGCCGGTCCTTCTCGATGCGCTGGGGAGAATCGTTGGGCGGGTAGCCCTGCATGCACGCGTAGATGCACGCGCCGATGGCGTAGATGTCGGTCCACGGGCCCAGCGTGCCGTCGCGGCGGTACATCTCGGGGGCCGCGAAGCCCGGCGTGTACATCGGGCGGATGAAGTTGCCTTCCTTGCTCAGCACCTCGCGCGCCGCGCCGAAGTCGAGCAGCACCGCCTTGTTCTCGTTCGTGATGAAGATGTTCGCCGGCTTGATGTCCAGGTGCAGCATCTTGTGCTGGTGCACGATGCGCAGGCCGCGGAGGATCTCGTCGAACAGGGAGCGGATGGTGGACTCGCGGAAGACCTTGTCCCGCTTGAGGTCGCGCGCCGTCACGATGAAGTCCTGCAGGGTGTCACCCTGCAGGTAGTTCATCACCATGTAGACGGTCTCGTTCTCGCGGAAGAAGTTCAGCACGCTCACGACGCTCGGGTGGCTGATCTGCGCGAGCGAACGCCCTTCCTCGAAGAAGCTTTTCAGCCCGAGGCGGTACAGTGGCTGCTTCTCGGGCTTGACCCGGGGAGTGAGTTCGCCCGGAGCCCGTTCGGCCAGTGACGACGGCAGGTACTCTTTCACGGCCACGAGGTGGCGCTCGGCGTCTTCGGCGAGATACACCACGCCAAAGCCCCCGGCCGCCAACTTCTTGATGATCTGGTAACCGCCGACCACGGTGCCGGATGGCAGTGGCGCAGGCTTCGGCTTTGACATAATCGAATTTTGCAATGCGATAAATTGAATGCCAGTCTACAGCATGACCGGGTACGCCAGCGCCACCTCCGGGGCGCAAACTGCGACAGAAGCCACAGCGGGTACTGAAGGGGCTCCTGCGCGCAACGGCGCGGCGTCTTCCGCCAGCGTGCTGGTGGAGCTGCGATCTGTCAACGGCCGGTTCCTCGACCTGGGATTCCGGCTGCCGGACGAGTTCCGGGCGCTCGAACCCGCGCTGCGCGACCTCATCTCCGGCACGTTCCGCCGCGGCAAGATCGAGCTGCGGCTGAACACGCACCACGTGAGCGAGGTGAACTGGCCCCAGCCCCAGCCCGACCAGCTCAACCGCCTGAGCCGGCTCGAGAGCACGGTGCAGGGCTGGCTGCCGAAGGCGCAGCCGCTGTCGGTGCACGAGGTGCTGCAGTGGTGCAAGGGCAGCGCGCCCAGCGAGAAGCTCGACGACGCGGCGCTCGACGCCGCCAGGCGTGCCGTCGCCGGCCTGCTGGAGGCCCGGGAACGCGAAGGCACCAAGCTCGTGGCCGTGTTGATGGACCGCGTGAAGCGCCTGCGCGAACTCGCCGCCGAGGCCGAGCCGCTCGTGCCGGCCGCCGTCGAACGCCAGCGCCAGAAGTTCATCGAACGCTGGAACGAGGCGCTGGTGGCCACCAACGCATCCCAGTCGATCTCGCAGGAACAGCTGCAGGAGCGCGCCGTCAACGAGGCCGCCGCCTTCTCGATCCGCATCGACGTGGCCGAGGAACTGGCCCGCCTGCGCGCCCACCTCGAGGAAATCGCCCGCCTGCTCAAGAAGGGCGGCGAGGTCGGCAAGCGCCTCGACTTCCTGATCCAGGAGCTGCTGCGCGAGGCCAACACGCTGGGGTCCAAGGCGTCGTCGCTCGAACTCACCAACATCTCGGTGGAGATGAAGGTGGCGATCGAACAGTTGCGCGAGCAGGTGCAGAACCTCGAGTGAAAGACCCGGGGTCGGAAGGCCGTGGCGGGGCGGGATCCGGTACGCTGGCCAGGTCTTCATCGAGTCGACGAGGTCCGAAGATGCCCCCCACCGCCACACTTTCGAGCAAGTTCCGGATCGCCATCCCCAAGGCGGTTCGTGAAGAACAGCACTGGCAGGCCGGCCAGGAGTTCGTGTTCATTCCCAAGGGAAAGGGCGTTCTCGTGATGCCCGCCCCCCGTCTGGACGAGTTGGCCGGCATCGCGAAAGGCGCACGCACCGACGGCTACCGGGAGCGCAAGGACCGCTACTGATGGCCGCACCGCTGCGCGTGGTCGACACCTCAGCGTGGATCGAATGGCTGACCGGCAGCCCGCTTGGACAAGCGCTGAGCGGGCACGTCCCGGAACAACCCCTGTGCGTCGTACCCACCATCGTGCAACTCACTGGCAAAGTGGTTGGCGCGCGAGGTGGGAGAGGATGAGGCAGACCAGGTGATCGCCTACACCCAGACGTGCGCCGTCGTGCCGTTGGACACCCCCATCGCCCTGCTGGCGGCAGAGTTGCACCGCGAGCATGGGCTGGCCACCGCCGACGCCATCATCTACGCCACGGCACAGCATCAGCAGGCGGACCTGCTGACCTGCGACGCTCACTTCCGGTCGCTGCCCGGCGTCCTGTTCTTTCCGAAGTCCATGCCGAGTTGAGCGTCCTCGCTCCATCCGGCCATGACGGAATGCCGGGTTGGGCGCACCTCGATCCATGTCGCGCGCCCTCGACCGGCCGCACAGGCGATACTCCAGGGTCAGCACGGCGGCGTCCTCCCCTGGCCCCGCCTTTTCTCTCTACGGAACTGGCCATGGACTACCCCGGCAACCTCTTCGTCGTCGCCGCCCCGAGCGGCGCCGGCAAGTCGAGCCTCGTGAAGGCGCTGCTCGAACTCGATTCGCACCTCGTCGTGTCGGTCTCCCACACCACCCGCCGCCCGCGCGGACAGGAGCAGCACGGGCGGGAATACCTGTTCGTGGACCCCGCCACGTTCCAGTCCATGATCGACGCGGAAGACTTCGTCGAATGGGCGGAGGTGCACGGCAACCGCTACGGCACGTCGCGCGCGGCCATCATGGAACGCGTGGCCGTGGGCCAGGACGTGGTGCTCGAGATCGACTACCAGGGCGCCCTGCAGATCAAGAAGCTGTACCCGAACGCCATCCTGATCTTCATCCTGCCCCCGAGCTGGGAAGAGCTGGCCCAGCGCCTGGCCCGCCGCGGCGAGGACGCCGACGACGTGATCGCCCAGCGCCTCGTGAACGCCCGCACGGAGGTCGACCAGGCCCGGCACTTCGACTTCGTTATAATCAACGCCCTGTTCGAAACCGCGCTGTTCGATCTGAAAGCGATCGTCCATGCGCAGCGGCTCAAATATGCGGTGCAGAAGAAGGCCAAGCCTTCGGTGTTCGCAGCCCTCGGACTGAACTGATCTTTTCCCCCCGCTTTCCCGGAGTGACCCCATGGCCCGCATCACCGTCGAAGACTGCCTGACCAAGATCCCGAACCGCTTCCAGCTGGTTCTGGCCGCCACGTACCGTGCGCGCATGCTGAGCCAGGGCCACGCCCCGAAGATCGAGACGAAGAACAAGCCCGGCGTGACCGCGCTGCGCGAGATCGCCGCCGGCGAGATCGGCATCGAGATGCTGCGCAAGGTGCCGGTCTGATCGACTTCACCTTCGTGTGAACAACGGCCCTTCGGGGCCGTTTTGTTTGGGCGAACGGGATCGCACGACAACCCTCCGGGGTACGCCTCCCGGCAATCGGGGTAAATTAGGGGGATGGGCGCCCCCTCCTCCTCGCTGCGAAAACCCGAAGTTTCCGGTTCCGGCCGTCGGAACCCGCCCCCGCCCCTGCCTGCGGCCGCCACCGACGCGGCCGCTGCCTCGTTTGCCGCGCTGACCCACAAGCTCGACTACCTCGACCCGGCCGACATCAAGCGCGTGCGCGACGCGTACCGTTTCGCCGACGAGGCCCACCTGGGCCAGTTCCGCGCCAGCGGCGAGCCGTACATCACCCACCCCATCGCCGTCGCCGGCATGTGCGCCGAGTGGAAGCTCGACGCCCAGGCCATCATGGCCGCGCTGATGCACGACGCCATGGAGGACTGCGGCGTCACGAAGGTGGAACTGATCGAGCGCTTCGGCGCCCCCACCGCCGACCTGGTCGACGGCCTCACGAAGCTCGACAAGCTGCAGTTCTCGACGAAGGAGGAATCGCAGGCCGAGTCGTTCCGCAAGATGCTGCTGGCGATGGCGCGCGACGTGCGGGTCATCCTGATCAAGCTGGCCGACCGGCTGCACAACATGCGCACGATGTCGGCCATGGCCGCCTCGAAGAGCGTGCGCATCGCCCGCGAGACGCTCGAGATCTACGCCCCCATCGCGCACCGCCTGGGCCTGAACCAGACCTACCGCGAGCTGCAGGAGCTGTCCTTCCAGTACCTGCGCCGCTGGCGCCACGCCGCGCTGTCGAAAGCCGTGCTGCGCGCGCGGGGCTACCGCCGCGACATCGTCGACCGCATCCAGCGCGAGGTGGAGAAGGCGTTCGCCGACCAGGGCGCCAAGGCGCAGGTGTACGGCCGCGAGAAGACGCTGTACTCCATCTACACGAAGATGCGCGAGAAGCACCTGAGCTTCGCGCAGGTCAACGACATCTTCGGCTTCCGCATCGTGGTGTCCACGCTGCCCGAGTGCTACCTCGCGCTCGGCGTGCTGCACCAGCTCTACAAGCCGCTGCCCGGCCGCTTCAAGGACTACATCGCGATCCCCAAGGCCAACGGCTACCAGTCGCTGCACACCACGCTCGTGAGCCCGCTCGGCACCGCAGTGGAATTCCAGATCCGCACGGAGGCCATGCACGCCGTGGCCGAGAAGGGCATCGCGGCCCACTGGATGTACAAGTCCGGCGGCGGCCAGGTGCAGGATGCCCAGCGTCTGGGGGCCATGTGGCTGCAGTCGCTGGTCGACATCCAGGACGAGACCCGCGACGCGAGCGAGTTCCTCGAACACGTCAAGATCGACCTGTTCCCGGACGCGGTCTACGTGTTCACGCCCAAGTCGAAGATCATGGCGCTGCCCCGCGGCGCCACGCCGGTCGACTTCGCCTACGCGATCCACTCCGACATCGGCGACCACTGCGTGGCGGCCAAGGTCAACGGCGACCCGGTAGCGCTGCGCACCGAGTTGCGCAGCGGCGACGTCGTGGAGGTCATCACCGCGCCGGGCGCCCGCCCGAACCCGGGCTGGCTCAACTTCGTGCGCACGGGCCGCGCCCGCTCGAAGATCCGGCACTACCTGAAGAACATGGAGCAGGAGGAATCGCAGCAACTCGGCGAGAAACTCCTCGCGCAGGCGCTGCGGGCCGAGGGCCTCACGCTGCCGCCGGCCGACGCCCCCGACGCCCCGGCGGGAAGCCTCTGGCAGCAGCTCACGCGCTGGAGCGGCAACCGCACCCGTGCCGACCTGCTGATCGACGTGGGCCTCGGCCGCAAGATCGCCACCATCGTGGCCAAGCGCCTGGCCCAGCTGATGGTGGAACACGGCGTCAAGCCCGACGCGCTCACGCTGACGATGGGCCGCTACGCCGCCGCCGACGACGCCACGCCCACCCAGGGCCTCGTGGTCATCGACGGCGCCGAGGGCGCGTCGGTCCAGCTCGCCACCTGCTGCCGCCCCATCCCGGGCGACCCGATCGTGGGCTACCTGGGCCGCGGCGAGGGCCTGATGGTGCACACCGCCGAATGCGGCGTCGGCAAGCGCCTGTTCGAGCGCGACAGCGAACGCTGGATGACGGTCGACTGGGCGGAGGAACCCACCCGGGCCTTCGAGACCGGGGTCACCATCCTGCTGAAGAACGGCAAGGGCGTGCTCGCCCAGATCGCGGCGGCGGTGAGTTCGGCCGAGGCCGACATCACGCACATCGAGATGGGGAACGAGCCTGCGTCGGAGACGGCGGAGCTGCAGCTGCTGATCAGCGTGCGGGATCGGCTGCACCTGGCGGACGTGATGCGCACGCTGCGGCGGGCCAGTGCGGTGCTGCGGGTGACGCGCGTGCGGCCCTGAGCACATCGGTCACCCCGGCGAACGCCGGGGCCCACTCGCCCCGCAGCGCGCTCCGGCACCGGTGGGTCCCGGCTTCCGCCGGGATGACGTTCAACCGGGCGCCGGGTAACTCACCTCCAGCACCTCCACCCGCTCCACCCCACCCGGCGTCATCAGCTGCACCTCGTCCCCCACGTGCGCCTTCAGCAGCGCACGCGCGATGGGGGCGATCCAGCTGACCTCACCGACCGTGCTGTCGGCCTCGTCGATGCCCTTGATGGTGATGGTCTTCTCCTCGCCGCGCTGATTCTCGTACGTGACGGTCGCGCCGAAGAACACCTGGTCGCGGCCGTGGTGCAGCGACGGGTCGGTGACCTCGGCGATGTCGAGCCGCTTCGTGAGGAAGCGGATGCGCCGGTCGATCTCGCGCAGGCGCTTCTTGCCGTAGAGGTAGTCGCCGTTCTCCGAGCGGTCGCCGTTCTTGGCGGCCCAGGACACCACCTCGACCACCTTCGGGCGCTCGACGTCGAGCAGCGAGATCAGTTCCTCGCGCAACCGCCGATAACCTCCCGGCGTGATGTAGTTCTTCCCGCCCGCGGGCAGGGCCGGCAGCGCGAGGTCGTCGTCGTCGTCGCCGTCGGATTCCTTCGTGAAAGCCTTGCTCATGCACGAATCCTCTCACTTTTTGGCGGCCGTCACGGAACCGGGGGCAGGTTTTGGGCATCATGGGCCAACGCTCACTTCCCGCCGGTTCGAACAATCCCGCCGATGACCCTCGACATCCAGACCATCCTCGTGGTGCTGCTCGCCAACGTCATCGGCACGGCCATCGCCCTGCCGGTGCTGATGGGATGGCGCGTCAGCCGCGCCGCCCGAGCCTTCCAGGGCGCGGCGGTGGCGCAGGCCGTGGGCTGGACCGCCTTCCTGGTGGCGCCCCGCATCGGCGACCGGTGGGTCTCCACGCTGTCGATGGCGTGCCTGGCCGCGAGCTTCGTGCTGCTCTGGACCGCGCTCGACACCTGGCTGGGCGAGCGGCGCGGACACCGCCTGATGCTCGCGCTCGCGGTGGCCGTGCCGGCCGGCTACGGCCTCGGCTTCGCGTCGTACCCGTTCCGCGTGGGCTGGTCCAACGCCGGTTTCGCGCTGCAGCTCGCCCTGCTGTGCTTCGCCCTCGCCAGCCCCGCCCCGCACGCCAGCCGGCGCTGGCGCGGCCTCGTGCTGCTGTGCCTGCTGGCGCTGGCCGTCGTGACCCTGTGGCGCGGCGTGCTGGGCGCCTTCTTCACCGAGGCCTACCCGTTCTACCGCGCCACGCACCCGGTCAACGTGGCGGCCGCGCTGCTGTACCACGTGGCGCTGGCGCTCTCCACCATCGGCTTCCTCGTCGCCTGGCGCGAGGAGGCGGAGCGCGAACTGCGGGTGCAGGCCAGCACCGACGGGCTCACCAGCCTGCTCAACCGCCAGGCCTTCGCCGGGCGAGCGGCCGACGTCATCGCCGCCGCGCAGCGCTACGGCGAACCCCTCGCGCTGCTGATGATCGACATCGACCACTTCAAGCGCATCAACGACACCCGCGGCCACGCCGCCGGCGACGAGGCGCTGCGCACCGTCGCCCGCGCGCTGAAAGCCAGCGCCCGCCGCGGCGACCTGGTCTCGCGCCACGGCGGCGAGGAGTTCTGCGTGTTGATGACCCACGCCGGCACGTCCGAGGCCGCCGCGTTCGACGGCCGCCTGCGGGAACGGCTCGCCCGTGAACCGGGCGGCGCGCCGGGCCTCAGCGCGGGTGCGGCCACCCTCCTCCCCGACGACACCCTCGACCAGCTGGTGCACCGCGCGGACCAGGCGCTGTACCGGGCCAAGGCCGAAGGCCGGGGCCGGCTGGTGCACGCCGCGTGAGGTATCGCACGGCAGTTCCGGCCGCGGTGGCCGATCGGCCGCGTTCCCGCTCAATCGTGGCCGGAAACATCCGATAGTCAGCCGGGGACGGCACGTTCGCCGCCCCGAGCCCCCCTGCACCGAGGTCCGCAGCGTCCAAGATGAACACCGAGAGCCGCGATTTCCCTTCGCCCGTTCCGTCCACCGGCGACCGCCGCTGGGCGGGGCTGCGGGATGCGCTCCAGGTGGTGGGCCGGATGCGCTGGTCCGCGAAGGACGAGCGCATCGAAGCATGCGCCGACACACGCCGCCTGCTGCGCCTGCCCGCGGGCGACCGCCTCGAGCTCGTTCCCCTCGTCTCGCTGATCCGGCGCGGCCGCCTCGGCGCGCTGCGCAAGGCCTGGCTCGACGCCGTCTCGGCGCGCCAGCCCCAGGTGGTGATCGACGTGCCGCTCGTGCACGACGGGGGCGTGCACCAGCACGTGCGCATCGCCGTCGCGATCGAGTACGGCCCGGGCGGCGAACCGCTCGACTGCGAAGCCGCACTCCACGACATCACCGAACACCAGCTGCTGATCGAGCGGCTGCAGATCGCCGAGCGGCGCCTCGACGAAGCCCAGGAACTCGCCCACGTGGGCCACTGGGAATGGGACTTCGCCCGCAATCGCGCGAAGTACTCCGACCAGGCGCTGCGCATCATCGGCCTGCCGACCGACGCCGCGCCCGACCTGCAGCAGTTCGCACGCACGATCCCCGACGACCAGCGGTCCGCCATCGTCGACGGCTTCCAGGCGGCCCTCAAGCAGCAGCAGGCGACCTTCCGCTACGCGTACCACGCCAACGGCACCGACGGCCGCCGGCGCGACTACCACGGCGTGGTCAAGGTGCTCTACACGCGCGGCCGCGCGCCGCGCCAGCTGCTGGGCACGATCCAGGACGTGACCGAGCTGAGCGCATACCGCGAGCGCCTGCACGCCCTCTCCAACTTCGACCCGCTGACGCAGCTGCCCAACCGCTCGATGTTCGTGGACCGCACCCGCACCGCGATGGCGGACGCCGCCCGCGACGGCAAGGTGCTGGGCGTGCTGATGCTGGACCTCGACCAGTTCAAGCACGTCAACGAATCGCTCGGCCACGCGAGCGGCGACGAGCTGCTCAAGCAGGCCGCAGCGCGCCTGTCCGGCGCGCTGCGCGACCACGACACCGTGGCCCGCCCCGGCGGCGACGAATTCGCCGTGCTGCTGCCGGCCGTGCGTGCCGCGGTGGACCTGGACCTGATCGCGGCCAAGCTGCTGCGGGCCTTCGAGTCGCCCTTCCGCCTGCTCAACCGCGACGTGTTCGTCACGACCAGCATCGGCGCGGCGCTGTACCCCGACGACGCCAGCCACCCCGACGAGCTGCTGCAGCATGCCGACGCCGCGCTGTCCGAGGCCAAGGCCCGCGGCCGCAACAACGTCCGCTTCTACTCGCCGCAGCTGACGGCCCAGGCCTCGGCCCGCCTCGCGCTCGAGACCGAGCTGCGCCAGGCCATCGACCAGGGCCAGCTGGTGCTGCACTTCCAGCCCAAGTTCGACCTCGCCGGCGGCCACCTCGTGGGCGCCGAGGCGCTGATGCGCTGGCAGCACCCCGACCGAGGCATGGTGTCGCCGATGCAGTTCATCCCGGTGGCCGAGGAGACCGGCCTGATCGTGCCGATGGGCGCGTGGGCGCTGCATGAATCCTGCCGCGCCGCGGTGGCCTGGAACCAGCGGCCCGCCGCGCGCCAGGTGAAGGTGGCGGTGAACCTGTCGGCCCGCCAGTTCGCCACGGGCCAGCTCGTGGAGACCGTGTGCGAGGCCCTGTCCAGCACCGGCTGCCTGCCCCAGTGGCTCGAACTCGAGATCACCGAAAGCCTGCTGATCGACAAGCGCAGCAACGTCCGCGAGGACCTCGAGACCCTGGCCGCGCTGGGCGTGACCATCGCGCTCGACGACTTCGGCACGGGCTACTCCGCGCTCAGCTACCTCACGCACTTCCCCGTGCACACGCTGAAGATCGACCGGTCCTTCGTGAAGGACCTGCCGGGCGACCGCCAGAGCGGCGAACTCGTGAAGGCGATCGTGTCGCTCGGCCGCAGCCTGAACATGGAGCTGGTGGCCGAGGGTGTCGAGACCGAGGAACAGTCCCGGCTGCTCGCCACCATCGGCTGCCACATGGCCCAGGGTTTCCTGCTGGGCCGGCCGGTACCGCTGGACCAGTTCGAGGCCCTGCTCGGCTGACCGGCCGATCCGCTCAGTCGGTCAGTTCGCGGTACCCGAAGTGGTCGAAGTCGGCGTGCCGGCGGCCACCGCCCAGGTCCTGGCAGGCCACCCCCACGTAGTTGCCCGTGAACCCGAAGCCGCGGGCGATGCCGTCCTCGAACCGGGTCGCGTGTTCGTCGGACAGCATGGCCGTCCGCAGGTCGCCGCCGATGTCCGTCCACGCGCCCTCGTCGAGCGCGTAGGCGAAGCGGAACACCGGGCCGTCGAAGCGCACCTTCAATGCCACGCGCTTCGCCGAACCCAGCGGCACCGGCGCGGCCGGCTCCGACGGCAGCCCGGAATCGTTGACCGACAGCCGCAGCACGCGCCCGCCCGCGGTCTCGTCGAACGTGACGTGCAGGTACGCGTGGTTCTGCGTGTTGTAGTACGCGGCGAGGCCGGCCATCTGCTGGAAGCTGTCCGGCGCGAACTCGACCACGGTGTCGGCCTCGCAGCGGAAGTGCTGCTGGCGCCGTGCCACGAGGCTCTGGTCGAACTGGGACATCAGCGACTCGCGGCCTCGCAGGCGCAGGAAGCCGGGGCGCTCCGACAGCGTGATCCACGACGGGTCGAACGGCACGCGCAGCGAATTGAAGTGGCCCGACAGCACCCCCTCGTCGAACGTGTCGCGCTCGGGTTCGGGTTCGACCGGCGCGAGGGGCAGCGCCGGCGGCGGCAGTTCCGACACGGGTGCGGGTCCGCCCGACGCGAGCCGCGGCCAGCCCTCGGCGGTCCATGTCACGCGCTGCAGCGCGGTCTCTCGGCCCAGCGGGCAGTGGAGGCCTTCGTAGGCCTCGGGGGCCGATGCGGGCGGCTGCTCGCGCCATTCGAGCGGGCGGCCGCACAGGTGCGCGAGATACCACTCGCCGTTGTCGGCGTCCACGAGGCTGCCGTGGCCCGCGCGCTGCAGGCCGGCCGGTGATTCGTGGTGCGCGGTCAGCAGCGGATGGTGCGGACTCACCGCGTAGGGACCGTCGATCAACCGCGAACGCGCGATCGTGATGGCGTGTTCGTAGAACGTGCCGCCTTCCGCGGTCAGCAGGTAGTACCACCCGTCCTTCTTGTAGAGGTGCGGGCCCTCGACCACGCCGAGGTCGGTGCCGAGGAAGATGCGCTTGACCGGGCCCTTCAGGCGCTGCGTCTCGCGATCCCACTCCTGCAGCAGGATGCCGCAGAACGGGTTGTGCCCGGCGCGGTGGTCCCACTGCATGTTGAGGAACCAGCTGCGCCCGTCGTCGTCATGGAACAGCGACGGGTCGAAGCCGCTGCTGTTCACGTACACCGGCTCCGACCACGGTCCCGAGGGGTGCGGCGCGGTGACGATGTAGTTGTGCGTGTCCTTGTACGTGCCGATGGTGCTGCGCACGTTCGTGTAGACCATGTAGAACACGCCGTCGTGGTGGCTCAGGCACGGGGCCCAGATGCCGCACGAGTCGGGGTTGCCGCGCAGGTCGAGCTGGCTCGAACGCGTGCACGCGTACGACAGGTGCTGCCAGTTCACGAGGTCGCGCGAGTGGTGGATGCGCACGCCCGGCCACCACTCGAACGTGGAGGTGGCCAGGTAGAAGTCGCGCCCCACGCGCAGGATCGACGGGTCGGGGTGGAACCCCGGCAGCACCGGGTTGCGGATCATCGTCTCGGACATGCTCGGGCGGGCTCGTTCAGATGAAGCGGTTGAGCAAGTTCTCGAACGCTTCCTGGCGGCCGGACACCGGGCGGGTGTCGACGTTGCGGTTCAACGCACGGTCAGCGAGCGTGTCGAGGCTTTGCGTGCCGTTGCGGATCTCGCGGCCCAGCTCGCCGTCCCATCCCGCGTAACGCGCCTTCACCTTCGCGGCGAGGCCGCCGTCCTCGATCATCGCGGCGGCGATCAGCAGCGCACGCGCCGACACGTCCATGCCGCCGATGTGGCCGAGGAACAGGTCCTCCGGATCGATCGACTGGCGGCGCACCTTCGCGTCGAAGTTCAGGCCGCCCGACGTGAAGCCGCCGCCCTGGAGGATGTGGTACATCGCGAGCGCCGTGTCGGGGATGTTGTTCGGGAACTGGTCCGTGTCCCAGCCACACTGCATGTCGCCGCGGTTCATGTCGATGGAGCCGAAGATGCCGAGGGCCACGGCCGTGGCGATCTCGTGCTCGAAGCTGTGGCCCGCGAGCGTGGCGTGGTTGGCCTCGATGTTGACCTTCACGTCGTTCTCGAGGCCGCGCGCCTTCAAGAAGCCGTAGACCGTGGCCACGTCGAAGTCGTACTGGTGCTTCGTGGGCTCGCGCGGCTTCGGCTCGATCAGGATCGGGCCCTTCAGGCCGATCTTGTGCTTGTGTTCCACCGCCATCGACAGGAAGCGGCCGAGGTTGTCCAGCTCGAGCTTCATGTCGGTGTTGAGCAGCGTCTCGTAGCCCTCGCGGCCGCCCCAGATCACGTAGTTCTCGCCGTCGAGCGCCTTCGTCGCGTTCATCGCCTCGCGCACCTGCAGCGCGGCGAGGGCGAAGATCTCGGGGTCCGGGTTCGTGGCCGCGCCGCTCATGAAGCGGCGGTGGCTGAAGACGTTCGCGGTGCCCCACAGGAGCTTCAGGCCCGTGCGCTGCTGGTGTTCACCGAGCACCCCCACCATGCGGCGCAGGTTCTCGACACTCTCGCGCGGCGTCGCGCCTTCGGGGGCCACGTCGCGGTCGTGGAAGCAGTAGTACGGCACGCCCAGCTTCGAGAAGAAATCGAACGCGGCGTCGGCCTTGGCCTTCGCGGCTTCCATCGGATCGGCCATGTGATGCCACGGGCGCTCGAAGCTGCCGTCGTAGCCGAACGGGTCGAAGCCGTTCCAGCAGAACGTGTGCCAGTAGCACGCGGCGAACCGCAGGTGCTCTTCCATGCGCTTGCCGAGCACCACGCGGTCCTTGTCGTACCAGCGGAAGGCGAGTTCGTCCGTGGTGGTCGGGCCTTGGTGGCGGATCGGTTCGATCTTGTCGAAGTAGCTCATCGGGGTCTCCGGAATCAGCGGGGGGGAAAGCTCGGGCGCAGCGTCGTGTACAGCGCACGGAAGCGGTCGAGGCGCTCGCCCAGGCGGGCTGCGCGGGCGGGGTCGGGGGAAAAGGTCTGGCGCACCGGGGGCAGGCGGCACACGTCGTCCTCGGGGGCACCGTCGGCCAGCCACGCGAGGCGTGCGGCACCGAGGGCCCCCCCGGTCTCGCCGCCGTCGAGGGTGACGAGTTCGACGCCGAACAGGTCGGCATGCAGCTGCACCCAGAAGGCGCTGCGGGCGCCGCCACCCACCACCGCGAGGCGGCCGGGTTCGGTGCCGGCGTCACGCAGGGCGTCGAGGCCGTCGCGCATGCCGAAGGCCACGCCTTCGAGCACCGAATACGCGAGCGCGGCGGGGTCGGTGTCGTGCGTGAGGCCGAACAGCACGCCGCGGGCGTTCGCGTCGTTGTGGGGCGTGCGCTCGCCCGACAGGTACGGCAGGAACAGCGGCGCGTCGAGGCGGGCGGCCTCGGGCAGCGCTTCCATGCGGGCCAGCAGGTCGGCCTCGCCGGACGAGCCGGTGAGCTTCGTGGCCCACGCGAGGCTGGACGCGGCCGACAGCATCACCGACATCTGGTGCCAGCGGCCGGGCACCGCGTGGCAGAAGGCGTGCACGGCCGAGGCCGGGTTCGGGCGGAAGCGGTCGTTGACGACGAACACCACGCCGCTCGTGCCGAGCGAGACGAAACCTTCGCCCGGCCGCACGGCGCCGATGCCCACGGCGCTGGCCGCGTTGTCACCCCCCCCACCGGCCACGACCACGCCCCCGGGCAGGCCCCACGCGGCGGCGATGTCGTCGCGCACCGTGCCGCTGACGGCGCTGCCTTCGACCAGTTCGGGCATGTGCGAACGCGTGAGCCCGGTGAGCGCGAGCAGCTCGTCCGACCAGCGCCGCGCCGCGACGTCGAGCCACAGCGTGCCGGCCGCATCGGACATCTCGCCGACGAAGGTGCCGCACAGGCGGTAACGCAGGTAGTCCTTCGGCAGCAGCACCTTGGCCGTGCGCGCGAAGATCGCCGGTTCGTGCTTCCGCACCCACGCGAGCTTCGGCGCGGTGAAGCCGGGCATCGCGAGGTTGCCGGCGATGGCGGGCAGCGACGGCAGCGTGGCCATCATCTCGCCGCATTCGGCCGCCGACCGCACGTCGTTCCAGAGAATGGCCGGGCGCAGCACCTCGCCCGCCGCGTCGAGCAGCACGGCCCCGTGCATCTGGCCGGACAGGCCCACCGCCCTCACCTTCGCCCACGCGGCCGGGTGTTCGGCGCGCAGCCGCGACGCGGCGCTCACGGAGGCGGCCCACCAGGCTTGCGGATCCTGCTCGCTCCAGCCCGGATGCGGGCGGGAGATGTCGAGCCGCACACCGGCCGATGCGGCGATGGCGCCGCGATCGTCCAGCAGCAGGAGTTTCACTTCGGACGTGCCGAGGTCGATGCCGAGGTACATGCTCACCCTTTCATTGCGGTGAATGTATGTTAGTTCGACGGTCGAAATAAATCAGGGTTTGTGCGCGGTCGGGCCGACCGCACACACCCGACCGTTCACTCGAACGGGTAGCGCACCCCCACGGCCGCCCGGATCTCGTCCATGCAGCGCATCACCGCGAGCGTGTCGGCCCAGGGCACCACGTCGCTCTGCAGCAGCCCCGCCTGCATGCATCGTTGCACTTCCCGCACCTGGTACTCGAAGCCGTTGACCGCGTAGGGCGAATGGGATGCGACCGGCGCCTCGCCGCGCCGCAGCAGGATGGCCTGGCCCGAGTCCCAGAACGGTTCGGTGACGAGGATCTCGCCCTCGCTGCCCTCGATGCGGAAGCTGTTGTAGAACTTCTGGGTCATGCTCGCGTGCATGCGAAGCTCGACGGCCTGCTCGCCCACCGCGATGCGCGCGCGCAGGTCCTCGTCGACGCCCGTCGCGCCCACCGTCGCCGAGGTCTCCAGCACCCGCAGCGGGCCCTTGAAAAGGTGGTGCGACATCGAGATGCAGTAGATGCCCACGTCGAGCAGCGCGCCGCCGGCGAGGTCGGCGCGGAACAGGCGGTCGTCGAGGTTGCGCGGCTGCACGTAGCCGAAGAAGGATTCGATGCCGGTGACCTTCCCCACGCGGCCCTCGTCGAGCCAGCGGCGCACCTGCGCGAAGACGGGCAGGAACCGCGTCCAGAAGGCCTCCATCACGAAGCGGTCGGCCGCCTTCGCCGCGGCGAAGACGCGTTCGGCCTGCGGCGCGTTCACGGTGAGCGGCTTCTCGCACAGCACGGCCTTGCCCGCCTGCAGCGCCTGGATGGCGACGTCGGCGTGCTGCGCGTGAGGCGTGGCGACGTAGATGGCGTCGACCCCGTCGTCGCGGAAGAGCGAGGCGTAGTCGCCGTGGTGGCGTTCGCCACCGTGCCGCGCGACGAAGTCACGGGCGCGTTCGGCATCGCGGCTGGCGGCCGCGACGAGGCGCGCGCCGGGGACGGCGGTGAGGCATTCGGCGAAACGGTTCGCGATGCGACCGGGGCCGATCACGCCCCAGCGGACGGTGGTGTCTGGCATGACGGAGAACTCCAGGAAGGAAAGGCCCGGACGGCGGGTCGCCGTTCAGGCCGTGACCGGCGCGGATGACGCCGGCAAGGCGCCCGCACGCGCGGTGGGCGCGTGCGAGTAGGGTCTCAGCAGGGAGTGCAGCGCGTAGGCGGCCCCGCCCACGGCGGTGGCCAGCTCCGCGTACTTCGCCACGCGCACCTCGGGGCACGGCAGCCCCGCCTGCGCGGCGAACTGCTCGAGCCGGCCGATGGCGGCTTCGAGGAAGTGTTCACCCCCGAGCACGGCGGAGGCGCCGCCCACCACGATCACCTGCGGGTTGAAGGTGGTCCACACGTTCTGCAGCAGCACGCCCAGCACGTCGCCGGCCGCGGCGAACGCGCCGCGCGCCTTGGGCGCACGGCGGCCCACGAGGGCCTTCAGCGCGGGCTGGTCGATGCTGCCGTCCTCACGCAGGCAGCCGGCCTCGTCGGCCACGGCCTTGAGGCCCGCATAGGCTTCGGCGCACCCGAGGCGGCCGCACGAACAGGGGCGGCCGTCGATGAACAGCGTGGTGTGGCCGATCTCGCCGGCCGAGCCGGTGGCGCCGGTGAAGAGGGAGTCGTTGAGGATGATGCCGGAGCCCACGCCGACGCCGCAGCTGACGTAGACGAGCGGGTCCTCGACCGGGCGCGCGCCGAACTCGGCCTCGCCCACGGCCGCGAGGTCGGCCTCGTTCTGGTAGTACACGGGCACTGCGCCGAGGCCGGCCGCGGCCAGCTCGGCGCCCAGGCGGCGGCCCACCTCGACGCCGCGCCAGCCGATGTTGGGAGCGAACTGCAGCACGCCCGAGACGGTGTCCACCGCGCCGGGCAGGCCCACGCCAATGCCCAGCAGCGACGCCCCCGCGGACGCCACCTTGGCCGACTGCGCGGTGACCATCTGCACGAGCTGGTGGCACGCCGCGTCCGGGTCCTTCGACTTGAGCGCGGCCTGGTTCATCTCGAGCACCTCGCCGCGGATGGACACGGCCACGACGCGGATGGTGTCGATGTCGAGTTCGGCGCCCATCAGCACGAGGTGGCGGCCGTCGAGCCGCAGCGGCGTGGGGCGCCGGCCGAGCGCGCCGGTGACGAGCGCGCCGTCCTCGACCAGCCAGCCCTCGTCGATCAGCTCCTTGGTGATCAGGCTGACGGTGGACTTCGTCAGGCCGCTGCGGTTCGCGAGGTCGGCACGGGACAGGCCCGATTCGTCCCGGAGGAGGCGCAGCAGCGCCATGCGGTTGAGGTTCTTGACGAAGCGCTGGTCACCCGTCATCGGGGCTGTGGGCATGGCTCACCTTCTCCGGAGTTCCCGGCCGCTTCCATTCGGCCGGGTTCCGAATCATTGCACATCAACGCCGGGTGCGGCGCTTGAGCTGGTCGTTCGCGGCCTTGAGGGCCTCGTCGACCGGCTTGCCGCGTTCGAGCACGTCGTCGAGCGCGGCCGTCATGATCTCGAGGGCCGTGCCATCGAAGCGGTCGGGTTTCATCGCGGGGATCTTCGCGGCCGCGTCGGCCCACAGCAGGCGCGCGGGCTGGCCGCCGAGGTAGGCGATGGGTTCGTTCAGGAAGGCCTTGTCCTGCGCCTCGACGATCGCCGGGTACGCGCCCATCTTGCGGAACGCCAGGGTCTGCATCTCCTTGTTCGTGGTCATGAACTTCACGAACTCCCACGCCTCCTTCTTCTGCTTGCCCACCTTCGGGATCGCGTAGAACGAACCGCCCCAGGACGCGAACGCACCGTTGGGCAGGGGCGCCGCGCGCCACTGGCCCGCGGCCTCCGGATTGAGCCAGTCGGTGAGGTGGCCCGCGAGCCACGCGCCCATCATCTGCGAGGCGAGGCTGCCGCGGCGGAAGGCCTCGCGCCACTCGTTGCTCCACGGGGCGATCTTGCCGTCGATGTCGGCCTTGCGCGCCGCCGCGGCGAGTTCGAAGGCCTTCTTGAAGCGCGGGGTGTCCAGCTGCGGCTTGCCGGCCTTGTCGAAGTACAGGCCCTCGCCCGGCTTGATGGTGGCGCGGATGTAGATGTTGACGATGTCGGCAGCGCTCGTGAGCATGTAGGCGCCGGTCTTCTCGCGCACCGTCTTGCTCGCCGCGATGAACGACTCCCACGACTTCGTCAGGTCGGCCTCGGTGACGCCGGCCTTGTCGAGGATGTCCTTGCGGTAGAAGAGCGTGCCCGGGCCCACGTCGGCCGGGATCGCCGCCACCGCGCCGCTCGCGTCCATGCCCTGCGGGAACGCGAAGTTGTGGAACAGCTTCTGCATCTGCTTCGCGTTGTACGGCGGCTGGCCCAGGTCCTCGAGGCCCTTCGACTCGGCGAACTTGCCGATGTAGTTGATCTCGAGCCCCATCACGTCGGGCAGGTTCGAGCCCGTGGCGAGGGCCGTCGTCATCGCGGTGTGGTGGTCCGGGTAGGCGAGGCTCACGAGCTTGATCTCGACGTCCGGGTGCAGCTTCTTGTAGAGCGGGATCGCGAGCTTGACGGCTTCGTCGAAGCTCGGGAACGAGGCCACGGTGAGGGTCGTGGCGGCAAAACCGCCCTGCGCTGCGGCGAGGCCCAGGGCCCCCAGCAGCAGGGCACGGCGGACGGATCGGACGGGGGTGTTCATCGGCATTCCTTCGGGGGTCGGGCGGAGCGCGGTCGGGGGGAAATCGACGGAAGGCAGTGTCCGGCCGTCGCTTTAATTCGTGCATTAGGGAAACTAATTAAGTGGTGACCGCCGGTGACGAGGCTCACGCCCTGATCCTCCCGGCCACCACAATGACCTCATGAACCCGCCGCAGACCCTCGATCCCCTGCCCCGCCTGATCCTCATCCCGAAGGACGCGTCGCTCGCCGAGTCCGGCGCCGTGCCGCACACCCTGCGTGCCGTGGCGGCCGCGGTGCGCGCGGCGAACGCCTCGCGCCCGACGGTGCGCGGGCTGCACGTGGTGGACCGGTCGCGGCCGGACGGGGCCGTGCTCGTGGATCCGGGCGGGCTCACCGTCGACGACGTCAAGGCGGTGGCCCCCGGCATGAAGGTGTTCGAGGAGCAGTGGTACGAGCTCGAACGGTTCGACCTGATGCTGCCTCGCCTGGCCCGCTCACGGACCAAGGCGGGCGCGGGGGCCGAACGGCTGTGGACGGTGGTCGTGCGCGCGGACGGGGCACCGCTGAAGGACGTGCGCATCACGGCCGTCGTCGACGCCGACACCGGCGTGGTCACCGAGGCCGTCACCGACCGCCATGGCCGTGCCGCGCTCAAGCTCGGCGCGCGGGTGACCGGCGTGCAGGCGCTGCACGTCGACCCGCTGCACGGGGCGTGGCCCGTGATGCTGCCCGACGTCGACGCCCGCGGCGAGGCGTTCGAGGTCGCGCTGCCCCCCATCGTGGCCTCGGCCGCGGACGCGCGCGGCCTCGTCTACGGCAAGCCGAAGGCGGGCGCCGGCCGGCGCGTGACCGTCGCCGTCGTCGACACCGGCGTGGGCCGCCACGACCTGCTGCGCGTGGCCGGCGGCCGCAACACCACCGGTGAATCCCCGCGCCGCCTGAGCGACTGGCATGGCCACGGCACCCACGTGGCCGGCGTGATCGCCGCGCGTGCGAACGGCTGGCGCCGCGGCGAGGCGGCCTCGGCCACGCTGCGGGCGTACCGCGTGTTCGCCGAGCAGGCAGACCACGCGTCCACCTTCGCGATCAGCACCGCGATCAAGCAGGCCGCGGTCGATGGCTGCGACCTGATCAACCTGAGCCTGGGTGGCGGCCCGGCCGACGGCGCCATCCGCGACGCGGTGGACCAGGCCTGGCAACTCGGCTGCGTGTGCGTGGCCGCCGCCGGCAACGACGGCCGCGGCCAGGTCGACTACCCCGCGCGGTACCCGCGCACCCTCGCCGTCTCGGCCATCGGGCTGGACGGCAGCTGGCCCGAGGGCGCCTCGCAGGCGCTGCACCGGGGCCGCGCCCGCGGGAAGGCGATCGACGGCCGCGAGGTCTTCCTCGCGACGTTCTCGAACCGCGGTGCGAAGGTGGCGCTCACCGCGCCCGGGGTCGGCATCGTCTCGACGATCTTCAACAACCGGTGGGGCGTGATGGACGGCACGTCGATGGCCGCCCCGGTGGCGACGGGCGTGCTGGCGCGGCGGCTGGCCGCCACGCCCGCGGTGCGCGACCTGCCCCGCGACGCGGCCCGGTCCGAGGCCATCGTGGCGCTGGCCCGGGCACACGCCGAGGACGTCGGACTCCCCCGGGAGTTGCAGGGAGACGGCCTGGCGCGATAATCGGGCCATGGACCGCTACGTCTTCTACGCCAAGGACTCGCTCGACGCGAAAACCGTGCGCGCCGCCCGCGCCACGGCGAGCGCGCTCGGCGCCACGGTCGTGCGCACGGGCGTGGGCACCCTGCTGCTCGAGATCGCGGCCGGCGACGTGCGCAAGCTCGCCCGCGCCCTGCCCGACTGGCGCTACAGCGCCGAGCGCCACGCCACCCGCATTCCCGAACGGTCGCCCGCCGAACGCGTGCGCCGCACGGCGGCCAGCGCGGCGCGCTGAGCGGGCGGTGGGCCCCGGCGTTCGCCGGGGTGACACCCTCTTGTCGGTCATCCCGGCGAACGCCGGGATCCACCGAGGTCGAAGCGCGCTGCGGATCTACTTCCAGGTATCGGTGAAGGTCTGCACCCCACCCGACGACGTCGTGGTCGCCGCCCGGTTCCCCCCACTCTCCCACGTGGTGTTCCCCGCCGCATCCTTCTTGATGTACTTGTACTGGATCGCCGTGCCCGACGGCAGCGAGAACGTGGCGCTCCACTGGTTCTGCTGGCCCGACCCGGTGCCCGGCACCACCGACAGCGCCTTCGCGTTCGCCGGCGTCCAGACGCCCAGCGCCGTGTGGTCGCCCACCACGTAGAGGTTCTGGCCCACCACCGTGCTGGCGGTGACCTTGAACGTGACGCTCGCGGTGCCCGGCGTGGTCGGGGTCGTGGGATCGGTGGGCGTCGTCGGGGTCGTGGAGGCGCACGCCGCGGTGCTGCCGAACACGCCGCACGCGCTGGACCCCGACGCCGACGTGGTCAGCGACCGGTTGGCGCCGCTCTCCCACGTGGTGCTGCCGCAAGTCTGGTACTTGATGAACTTGTACTGGACCGCGGTGGACGACGGCAGGTTCACCGAGCCCTTGAACTGCGTGCCGTCGGCGGCGAGCGCCACGGCCTTGCACGGGTCCCAGCCGCCCAGCAGCGCGTGGTCACCCACCACGTAGACGGACTGGCCGCTCGACGGCGCCGCGCCCTGCACCGTGAAGGTGGTCGTGGGGGACGTCCCCGGATCGGTCGGCGTCGTCGTCGACCCCGACTTCGCGTTGACGTGGATCGCCGCGGCCGAGAACGCGGCCACCGTGATGTTCGCCATGCCGCCCGAGGCCACCGTGACCAGGTTGCCGCCGCAGACGCCGTTGACCACGTCGCCGCCGATCACGTCGCAGTACTGGCCGGCCGGCAAGCCGGTCTGGAAGCTGCGCGACAGCGTCGACGACTCCTTGTTGATGACGACGAAGCCCTTGTCGCCGCGGCCGAACGCGATCTGGTTGTTGCCGTTGTCCCACCAGTTGTTGACGGTCCAGTTGGCCGCGGTGGCGTTGCGGAAGCCCACCATGTTCGCGATGGGACGGAAGCGGTGCTCGCACACCCAGCCGCCGCGGGTCTGGTTCAGGCACGCGGGCGTGGTCACGCCGCCATCCCACGGGCCCTTCGTCGAGCCGTCGCTGTTGTACGGCGGGCCGTAGCTCGAGTCGTACAGCGTGCCGGAGTTGTTGAAGGCGTAGCTCGACATCACCTGCGGGTAGCCGTACGGCCAGGCCAGCATGAACACGTTCGCGAGGTCGTACTGGGCGCCCCAGTGATACGTCATGTACGTGCCACCACCGCCGTGGCCGCGCTGCTTGTCGTGGTTGTCGATGAACGCCACGCCCTTGCTGCTGGGCGACAGGCCCCAGCTTTCGCCGAAGGTCTTCAGCTCGGAGATCCTGCCGCTGAACTTGCTCGCGATCGACGAGCCGTACTTGAACTCGAGCACGTTGACGAGCCCGTCGCCGAGGCCGAAGTACTGGTTCGGCTGCACGGCCTCGCCGTCGGCCTGGATCACCTCCAGGTACCAGTACGGCTTGGTGGCCAGGCGGCCGTTGACGGCGCTGATGATGGCGCCGAGGTCGCTCGGCGAGATGTGCTTGGCCGCGTCCACGCGGAAGCCCTTCACGCCGATGTTGGCGAGGTCGACGAGGTAGTCGGCGATCTTGCCCTGCACGTAGCTGCTGCCGGTGTTCAGGTCCTGCAGGCCCGACAGCTCGCAGCCCCACACGCGGCCGGCGTCGTTGCGGTAGTCGGCGTCGCCGATGCCGCACACGGGCTGGTGGAAGTCGTTGCTGCCGTACGGCACGCGCGGGTAGCTGTGATGGCCCCAGCCGTTGCCGGCGCTGGACGTGCCGCCGTTGCCGCCCGACATGTGGTTGATCACCGCGTCGACGTAGATGCCGACGCCCACCGCGTTGCAGCGCTGGACCATGTTGACGAACTCGGCGCGCGTGCCGCTGCGGCTGCGGTCGAGGCTGTAGCTCACGGGCTGGTACCGCATCCACCACGGGAACGGTGCACCGTCGCCCACCGACACCCAGTTGTGTTCGTTGGGCGGCGACACCTGCACCGCGGCGAAGCCCTTCGGACCGAGGTGGGCCTCGCACTCCTTCGCGATGTCGGTCCACTTCCATTCGAGCAGGTGGACGAACGCGGTGCGCGGGGTGGTCTGCGCGTGGCCCGCGCAGGTGGCGGCGAGCAGCGACAGCGCCACCACGCCCTTCAGGCCCTTCATCAGGCGCGAGCGGATCCGGGCAGGCGCGTGCGCGCCGGCCGATGGGTCAACGGGTTTCATCGGAACGGACTCCTGGGTCGGGGCGCACGCGGCGCCCACGGGGTTACGGCATGCGCCCACGTTCCGGACCGTGGCGCCGGGGTGCATTCTGAATCGGTAAAGAGATTGGCGCCAGGGTCTCGGTCTCAGGACTTTCCCGTGGCAGCCATGCGAGGAGCGGGCATTCCGCTTGCCGCAAGGTCCGGTACCGCCCCTCGGGCATCACCCATGTCATCATCGAAGCGGCCCGACGACGGCCTGCCACCCCTCCAGCCCGTGACACGCACGCCGACCTCCCGCCGCATCGCCGCCGCCCGGCTGCTCTCCCTCGTCGGGCATCCGGCGTTGCTGGTGCCGTCGGCGGTCGTCTGTTCCATCGTGGGGGCCGGCGGCGAGGCGCCCGATCTCTGGCTGGCCGGTGTGGCGGCGGTGGCGCTCGCGGGGTGTGTCGTCGCCTACAGCCTGTTGAAGGTGCGCCGGGGCCGCTGGCGGGATGCCGATGCCTCGCTCCCTGCCGAACGCGCCCAGCTCACGGCGTTCCTCTTCCCGCTGATGGCCGCGGGCGCGCTCGCGATGGGCCTCGTCGGCCTGCCGGTGGCCGCGGTCGCGGGCCTCGGGTTCGGCGCGGCGATGGTGGCCGTGGCCCATGCCACCGGGCCGTGGATGAAGCTGTCGCTGCATGCCGCGTTCGCGGTGTACGCGGCGGCCCTGTTGTGGTCGTGGCCGGCGGTGGTGGTCGCCTGCCTGCTGCTCGCGGCGGGCGTGGCGTGGTCGCGCGTGGTGCTCGGCCGGCACACGGTGCTCGAGGCGCGGCTCGGCCTGGCGCTGGGTGCGGCGGGTGGCATGGCCCTGCATGCCGTGGCCGCCGCGGCGCCGCACTGAACGGCCCGCGCCGGCTCAGGTGGGGGGCAGCTTCACGCCCCGCAGCAACTGCCGCATCGACCGTTCGATCTCCGGATCCCGCTTGCCGGCCACACGGCCCTTCTCGACGAGGTGGGCCAGCAGCCGCAGCAGACCCGCCGCGACGAAGGGTTTCTGCACGAACGCGTCGTAGTCCTTGAAGACGTCCTGCACGAGCGACTCGGCGCTCGCGCTCATGATCACGATGGGAATGTCGGCGAGCGCCGGATCGGCCCGCACCGCGACGCCCAGCTCGGCCCCGGTCATGTGCGGCATCATGAAGTCGGTGACGATGGCCGCGGGCTTCTCTCCCGACAGCAGGTCGAGCGCGGCCTTGCCGTTGGCGGCTGCGGCGACGCGGTAGCCCTCGGCTTCGAGCAGCATCTGCAGCACTTCGGCATTGCCGTACTCGTCTTCGACCATCAGGACCAGTTTCATCGTCAACGATCTTCCCGAAGGGTTACGTCCGTGGCGTGGCGAAGGCCTCGAGGCCCAGCCGGAACCGGTTGCGATCGAGGCGCACGCCGCGCATCTTCCTCACGACCAGTTCACGGGCATCCACCACCTCGCCCGCATCGGACAGTTCGAGCACGTTGTCGAACCAGGCGACGAGGCCCTCGCCGGAGACCCCGCCCGCCGCCGAGGCCAGTGCCGCCGGGTCGAGCGTGAACACCGACGTTATGCCCCGCGCCCGGAATTCCCGCAGCAGCCGCCCGATAAACCGGTATCCCCGCTCGGGAAATGCCACCGTGTCGGCGAGCGCGGCGAGGCCGTCGATCACCAGGCGCCGCGAGCCGAACTCGTCGACCAGGCGCAGCAGCCGGTGCCCGATCTCGTCCATGCTCTCGTCCTCCTGCGGCTCCCAGTGGACCTCCAGCGCCCCGCTGTGGATGCCCTCCTCGATCGGCAGGCCGAACTCGGCCCCGAACCGGGCCAGGCCACCGGGCGATGCCGCGCTGGTCAGCAGCAGGCAGCGGTCCTCCAGCGTGGCCTGCGCGGCGAAGGCCAGCGCCAGCAGGGTCTTGCCGGCGCCGCTGTCGCCCACGACCACCGTGCTGCTGCCCTGCGGGAACCCGCCGAGCCGGCTGGCCTCGTCGAGCGGACGCACCCCGGTGGGCACGCCGGTGTCGCCCGGCTCCGGTTCCGGACGGGTCCACGGAAGCCCCTCCAGGCGCGGGAAGAACCGCAGGCCGTCGTCGGTGATGCAGAACGTGTGCTTGCCGCGTTCGACGGCGCTGCCGCGGAACTTGCGGATCTGGACGCGCCGTTCGGCACGCCACTGGAACATGTAGTCCTCGAACGTGAAGATGCCGTCGACCATGGTCTGCTCGGCGTTCAGCGAGCGGTTGCCGCCGCTGGTCAGCAGCAGTCCCGTGCAGCCCATCGCGGAGGCGAGGCTCTGCAGGCCGTGCACGAACTGGCGCACGCGCTCGTCGGGCCCCAGTTCTTGGTTCTCGAGCACGAGACCGTCCACCACGAACAGGGTCGCCTGGTGCCGCGCCACCTCGCCGCGCACCAGGTCGATCACGGCCTTGAGGCCCTGCTGCTCGAGTTCGCGGTAGGCGCTGACGTAGATCACCGCCGAGTCCACGGCCTGGGGCCGGAAGTACGTCTGGTCGCGCATGTGCTGGATCATTCGCGCGTGCGATTCGGCCAGCAGCGTCACGTAGAGGGTCTTCGTGCCGTCGTGCGTGTTCGCCTGGTAGGCGATCTGGTTCGCCAGCGTGGTCTTGCCGACGCCGGGCGGGCCTTCGAGGATGTAGACGCCGCCCTCGAACAGACCGCCGTGCAATATCTCGTCCAGGCCTGGTACGGCCGTCGCCCGCCTTTTCATCGCAGTCACCTCGTCTCCCACGTCATCGCGATCACCTCCGGTTCACCTCTCGTCTCGAAGACGCCGATCTTGCGCCTTCCCACCGGAGTATCGCCGCTGGATCATCACGCGCCAGCCGCCGGGAGCGAGAACCGGAAGCGGGCCCCGGCCCCGTCGCCGTCCAGCAGCTCGATGCGGGTGCCATGCAGTTCGAGGATGCGGTGCACGATGCGCAGGCCCAGCCCGCCGTCGCGGCGCGCGCCGCCCACCGTGAACGGCTTCTGGAACAGGCCCTCGCGAAGTTCCGCGGGGATGCCCGGCCCGGTGTCGGCCACCGTCACGTCCACCGCCCCGTCCCGTCGCGCGAGCGCGACTTCGATGGACCCGCCCTCCGGCGTGTACCGCAACGCGTTGTCGAGCAGGTTGCCCAGCACCCGCTCGATCAGCCCCAGGTCGCCATCCACGGCCGGCAGCTGCGGCGGGAACGTCGCCTTCAGCGCGACCTGCCGGGCCTCGGCCGCGAGCTCGAACTTCTGGAAGACGTCCTGCACGAGGTCGGTCATCGAGAACGCCTCGCGCTCGGGCGTGACGAAGCCGTACTCCAGCCGCGCCAGTTCGAAGAGGCTCTGCGCGAGCGCCCCCACCTTGCGGCTCTGCTCCAGCGCGATGCCGAGGTAGCGGCGGCGCTCCGGCGGCGCGAGGGTGTCGTCCTTCAGCAGCAGGGTCTCGAGGTAGCCGTGCAGCGAGGACAGCGGCGTGCGCAGGTCGTGCGACACGTTGGCGATCAGCTCGCGGCGCTCCTGGTCCTGGCGCGAGAGCGCCTGCCACTGCTCGTCGATGCGCGCCACCATCTGGCGGTACGCGCCGTCGAGCACCGCGATCTCGTCGCCGCCATGACCCTCCGCCAGGGGCGGCACGGCCCGCGGCGCGCCGCCCACGTCGAAGTGGCGCACCGCGTCGGTCAGCCGGCGCAGCGGCCGCGTGATCAGCGTGAACGCGACCAGGCCCGCGGCGAGGCACAGCACCGCCACCATCCCGATGGACCACAGCGCCGTCTTCAGCACCGCGTTGGCGGAGCCGCGCGCCGCGTACTGGTCGTGGTCCTCGCCCAGCAGCACCACGTAGATGTAGCCGACCTCGCGTCCGTCGACGCGCAGCGGCGCCACGCTGAACACCTTGCGGCCGTCCGCGCTGCGCGGGTCGTCACCCAGGATGGGCAGTGCCGCGCCGTCGATCATCCGCCGCACGGGTGCGAGGTCGACCCGGTCGCGCCGCAGCCGGCCTTCCGGCGCGGCGTGGCCCGCGATGCGGCCGTCGGGCTCCAGCAGGTACACCTCCACACTCGGGTTGACCATCATCAGCTGGTTGAACAGGGTGCGCACGGCGCCCGGCATCAGCCCGTGGGCGTCGGTGAGCGGCACGTCGCGGGCGATGCTCTCGGCGACGTCGCGTGACAGGCCCTGCACCACCTCCAGCTCGTGCATGCGGTTCGCCCGCAGCTGCAGCCACGCCGACGTGCCGCTGCACAGCAGCAGCAGCCCGGCGAACACCAGCGAGAGCCGCTGCGTCAGTGTCAGCCTCACCGTCATGCGGCCCCCTCCGGCTCCGCGAACTTGTAGCCGCGGCCCCAGACCGTGAGGATGCGTGCGGGCTGGGCAGGGTCCGCCTCGATCTTCGCGCGCAGGCGGTTGATGTGCGTGTTGACGGTGTGCTCGTACCCCTCGTGCTGGTAGCCCCACACCGCGTTGAGCAGGTCCATGCGCGAGAACACCTTGCCCGGCTGGCGGGCGAAGAAGTACAGCAGGTCGAACTCCCGCGGGGTGAGGTCGACACGCCGGCCGTCCAGCTTCACCTCGCGGGCGATCGGGTCGACGGACAGGCCAGCGACCGAGAGGCTGCCGGTGTCCAGCTGCGCGTTCCGGGCCAGCGCATCGACCCGCCGCAGCAGCGCCTTCACGCGCGCCACCAGTTCCAGCACCGAGAACGGCTTCGCGAGGTAGTCGTCCGCCCCGAGTTCCAGGCCCAGGATGCGGTGCACCTCGCTCGACCGGGCGCTGATGATGATGATGGGCGTGTAGCGCGTCATCGCGCGGGCACGGCGGCAGATCTCCAGGCCGTCGACACCGGGCAGCATCAGGTCCAGCACCAGCGCGTCCCAGCCGCCGCGCTCGAGTTCGCGCAGGCCGTCGTCGCCCCGCGCGCAGTGGACCACCTCCAGGCCCTCGTCACGCAGGTGCAGGGACAGCAGGTCGGCGATGTGGGCGTCGTCTTCGACCAGCAGGACGCGGCGCGGGGAGGTCATCGAGGGGAACCAGGGGGGACAGGGAGTTTCCATTGTGCGCAATCCCGGCCGGCCGAGTTGTCACGATTCCTTGAACTTTGCGTGAGGACTTCGGGAACGGTCGTGCCTCAAGCTTCGTTCATCGCACCACCGCACCCCGAGGATTCCATGCCCACCCGACGCCACCTCCTGCTGGCCAGCACCGCCGCCGGCCTGTTCGCCCGCCACGCCGCAGCAGCCCCACCCGGCGAGGTCTTCGAGGTCCGCTACACCGATGCGCAATGGCGCGAACGCCTGACGCCGCAGCAGTACGCCGTGCTCCGCCAGCAAGGCACCGAGCGGCCCGGCTCGAGCCCGCTCGAGCGCGAGCACCGTGCCGGCACGTTCACCTGCGCGGGCTGCGGCCTGCCGCTGTTCTCGTCCACCACCAAGTTCGAGAGCGGCACCGGCTGGCCGAGCTTCTGGAAGCCGCTGGACGGCGCCGTGGCCACCCACCAGGACCGTGCCTACGGCATGGTGCGCACCGAGGTGCACTGCCGCCGCTGCGGCGGCCACCTGGGCCACGTGTTCGACGACGGCCCCAAGCCCACCGGCCTGCGCTACTGCATGAACGGCGTGTCGCTGAACTTCGCGCCCAAGGCCAGCTGACTTCCTTCGCCACGGGAACCTCCCCATGCTGCTCATCGTCCTCGCCTACCTCGGCGGGGTGCTGACCATCCTCAGCCCCTGCATCCTCCCGGTGCTGCCGTTCGTGTTCTCGCGCGCCCGCCAGCCCTTCACGCGCAGCGGCCTGCCGCTGCTCGCGGGCATGGCGCTGACCTTCGCCGCCGTCGCATCGCTCGCCGCCGTCGGCGGCGGCTGGGTCGTCGCCGCCAACCAGTACGGCCGCTGGGTCGCGCTGGTGCTGGTGGCCCTGTTCTCGCTCACGCTGCTGTGGCCCGGCCTGGCCGAGCGCCTGACGCGGCCGCTCGTGGCCCTGGGCGGCCGGCTGTCGGAGACATCGGGCGGCGACGACACACCCCGCCCCGGCGCCTCGCTGCTGCTGGGCGTCGCCACCGGCCTGCTGTGGGCGCCGTGCGCCGGCCCCATCCTCGGGCTGATCCTGACCGGCGCCGCGCTGCAGGGCGCGAGCATCGGCACCACGCTGTTGCTGTTCGCCTACGCCGCGGGCGCGGCCACGTCGATGGCGGCGGCCCTGCTGCTCGGCGGCAAGGTGTTCGCCGCGCTCAAGCGATCGCTCGGCGTGGGCGAATGGGTGCGCCGTGGCCTCGGCGCGGCGATGCTCGCCGGCGTGGCCGCCATCGCGACCGGGCTCGACACCGGCGTGCTCGCGCAGCTGTCCACGGCCTCCACGGGCGCCCTCGAACAGGCGCTGGTGGACCGCCTCGGCGCGCCCCGCCCGGACGGCGGCGCGATGGCGATGCGCGGCGATCCCGCGATGAGGATGCAGGGCGGCCCCGCCATGATGGCCGCCGGCGCCGCGATGCGCGGCCCCGAGGCCGGTGCCCTGCCCGACGAGGGCGAGGCGCCGCCGCTCGACGGTGCCACGCAGTGGCTCAACTCGCCCCCGCTGACCACGGCCGGCCTGCGCGGCAAGGTGGTGCTGGTGGACTTCTGGACGTACTCGTGCATCAACTGCCTGCGCACGCTGCCGTACGTCAAGGCGTGGGCCGGGAAGTACCGCGACCAGGGCCTCGTGGTGATCGGCGTGCACGCCCCCGAGTTCGCCTTCGAGCGGGACCTCGGCAACGTGAAGAAGGCCGTGTCGGACCTGGGCGTCACGTACCCCGTCGCGGTCGACAACCAGTACGCCATCTGGCGCGCCTTCCGCAACCAGTACTGGCCGGCCCACTACCTGATCGACGCCCAGGGCCGCGTGCGCCACCACCACTTCGGCGAAGGCGACGAGGCCGGAACGGAGCGCGTGATCCAGCAGCTGCTGCGCGAAGCCGGTGCGGCGCAGGTCTCCACCGGGCTCACCGAAGTGGACGCCAAGGGCGTGCAGCAGGCCGCGGACATGGCCGCCGTGCGCTCCCCCGAGACCTACCTCGGCTACGAGCGTGCGGAGAACTTCGTGTCCACCCCGAACGCGCGCCATGACGAAGCGGCCGACTACGCCGCGCCCGCGCGCCTCGCGCTCAACGACTGGGGCCTGGCCGGCCACTGGAAGGTGGGCCCCGAGAGCGCGACGCTCGCGGCGACCTCCGGCCGCATCGTCTACCGCTTCCAGGCCCGCGACCTGCACCTCGTGCTGGGCCCGGGCCCCGACGGCAAGCCCGTGCGCTTCAAGGTGCGTGTCGACGGCCAGGATCCCGGCGACGCACGCGGCGTCGACGTGGCCCCCGACGGCAGCGGCACCGTGACGTCGCAGCGCCTCTACCAGCTGGTGCGCCAGCCCGGCGACGTGCGCGAGCGCACCTTCAGCATCGAGTTCCTCGACCCCGGCGTGTCGGCCTATGCCTTCACGTTCGGCTGACCCCCATCCCCTCCGGAGACCCGCCATCATGACCACTTCGTCGTCCCCCACCGTTCGCCGCCGCGGCGTGCTGTTCCTCGCCGCAGGCGCCGCTGTGCTCGCCGCCGGCCTCGTGTGGCAGGGCCCGGCCCTCCATGCGGCCGAGGCGGCCGTGCAGCTGCCCGCACCGCTGCAGGACGTGCCGGCCGACGGCCCGCGCCTGCAGAAGGCGGTGTTCGCCGGCGGCTGCTTCTGGGGGGTGCAGGGTGTCTTCCAGCACGTGAAGGGCGTGCAGCGCGCGGTCTCCGGGTACAGCGGCGGCTCGGCGGCCACCGCGTCGTACGAGGCGGTGAGCAGCGGCCGCACGTCCCACGCCGAAGCGGTGGAGGTCACCTTCGATCCCACCCAGGTCAGCTACGGCGCGCTGCTGCAGATCTTCTTCTCGGTGGCCCACGACCCCACGCAGCTCAACCGCCAGGGCCCGGACCGCGGCACCCAGTACCGCTCCGCGATCTTCACGCAGGACCCGGCGCAGGTGAAGGTGGCCCAGGCCTACATCGCCCAGCTGGACGCGGCCCGGGCGTTCGGCGCCCCGATCGTCACGCGCGTGGAACCGGGCCCGGCGTTCTACCCGGCCGAGGTCTACCACCAGGACTACCTGACCGAGAACCCGCGCGCGCCCTACATCGTCGTCCACGACCTGCCCAAGCTGGACAACCTGAAGAAGATGTTCCCGCAGCGCTGGCGCCAGGAGCCCGTGCTGGTGAAGCGGACCTGAAGTCCGGACGGCCGCAGGGCCGTTCGGCGCCGCCGTTGCAAGGGCCGGCCGCACGTCGTCCAATGGACGCCGAGGCCGGCATCGCACCGGCCGCCAGGAGACTGCCGTGAAACCTCGACGCGCGTGGCCCGTTTTCGTGTGTTGCCTGCTGGCCGCCGCCGGCGCCCGGTCCGCCGAGGTGTACCGGTGGACCGACGCGAACGGCCGGGTGTTCTACGGCGACCGTGCGCCCGAGGGGCGCCGCACCTCGGCGAAGGTCATCCCCATCGACCCGCCACCACCGGTGCGCGTGAACACCGCGGAGCCCACCGAATCGCCCCGGCCCGCCGTGACGGCGAACACGCGGCCGGCTCCACCCGTGCAGACCGCCCCCGCCGTGATCGGCCCTTCGCAGTTGATGCCGCCGCTCGAGGACAAGGCCACGCGGTGCGCGGCCGCATGGCGCCGGTTCGACGAAAGCAGCGCCTGCTTCGCGGCGTTCCGCGTGGACGGCGGCCGGGTGTTGGCGCAGGCGTACCAGCGGTGCGAGTCGGTGGCGATGCCCTCCGACTGCGGGGTTCACCCCGGCCAGTAGGCCCCGCCATACCCGCGGTGCGGGTTGCCGTACACCTGCCGCCCCGCGGCTTCGTGTGCGGCCATGAAGGCTTCGACGGCCTCGGGCGTGCCGCCCTTGAACATCTCCTTGACCTGCCCGTCGGGCAGCCACGCGCGGTAGCGCACCGGCACGCCGGCATAGGCCGCGCCCTCGGCGAGGTCCATCGGCACACGCGTCGGGTCGAGGAAACGCGCCTCGCCGCAGGCGTGGTCGAAGCGCTGCTTCACGTGCCGCGCGGCGTCGAGGATGCCGGTCATCACCTCGGTCAGCGACCGCTTCGCGATGAACGCCTTCCACGACGCGCGCAGGAACAGCAGTTCGTCGGGGTCGACGCCGGGGCATTCGCCCTGGTACGCCGCGGTGAGGCAGTGGTCGCTCGCCGCGAGCAGCCGCTGCGTGGGTGTGGGTTCGCGCCCGAGGAGGGCCAGCACCTGGCCGAGCGACGAGCCGCGCAGGTACTCGGCCGGTGGTGCGGTGAAGCCGGGATCACCGGGATGGTGGTGGTCGACGCGCACGAGCGGCTCGCGGCCGGCGACGCGGCACTCGACCCACACCGTGGGCACGGTCGGCCGCAGCACCGCGGCGCGCACGATGCCGTCGGCCCCGGCACGCGCGACCCCATCGGCCTCGTACGCCGTCTGCGGCGTGCACCGCAGGCCGTTCGACGCGGCGTGGAAGACGGGGTGGCCCGCCTCGGTGGCCACCCGCTCGATCTCACGCATCTCGGGGTCCTGCGCGCCCAGCACGAACACGGCGTCGCGGTCGATCATGAGCCCTCCTGCAGCCGGCGCCACAGCGTCGTGCGGCTGATGCCCAGGCGCTCGCACGCGAGCGTGCGGTCGCCGCCGCACGCGGCCAGCACCTCGTGCACGTGGCGCAGGTCGGCGGCGCGGCGCTGGTCCGACAGCGAGGGCGCAGGGGCGGACTCGAACCACTCGGGCACCAGCGCCCGCAGCGCCTCGCGTCCGCCCGGCAGCTCGGACCCGTGCACCACGAGCCGCTCGACGATGTTCTCCAGCTCGCGCACGTTGCCCGGCCAGCCGTACGCCCCGCCGAGCGCCAGCAGATCGGGCCACACGGCCTCGAGCGGCGCGGGCGACAGGCCCACGCGCGACGAGACCTTGTCGAGCAGGTGGGCGAACAGCAGCGGCAGGTCCTGCAGCCGCTCGCGCAGCGGCGGCAGCGACAGGCCGAGGATGTTCAGGCGGTAGTACAGGTCGTTGCGGAAGCCGCCGCTGGCCACCTGCGCCTTCAGGTCGCGGTGCGTGGCCGCGATCACGCGCACGTCGATCGGGATGGGTTCGGTGGCGCCGATGCGCACGATCTCGCGCTCCTGCAGCACACGCAGCAGCCGCGTCTGCAGCGACACGGGCATCTCGCCCACTTCGTCGAGGAAGATGGTGCCGGTGTGCGCGGCCTCGAACAGCCCCGCGCGGCCGCCGCGGCGCGCGCCCGTGAAGGCGCCCTCCTCGTGGCCGAACAGCTCGCCTTCGAGCAACGATTCGGGGAAGGCCGCGCAGTTGATCGCCACGAACGGCTGGCGCCGCCGGCTGCCCGCGTTGTGGATGCCCTGCGCGAGCAGCTCCTTGCCGGTGCCGCTCTCGCCGGTGATCAGCACCGTGGCCTGGCTGCGCGCGCAGTGTTCGGCGCGCGCCTTCGCCGACACCACCGCGGCACTGGTGCCGATCAGGTGGCCGAGTTCGTAGCGGGCCTGCGCCTCGCGCGGCGCCTGGCGCGCGCGCAGGTGGCGGTCCACGCGGTGGATGGACACGGCGTCCTGGCACGTGAGCACTGCGCCCGTGAGCCGGCCCTGCTCCAGGATGGGCATGCGGCTCGCGACCAGCGTGCGGTTGCCGTGGCGATGGATCTGCTCGGGTTCGTCGCGCGCGTCGCGCAGCGTGTGGCGCAGGCTCAGCTCGGGCGCCACCTCGCTCAGCGGCCGCCCCAGCAGCGATTCGGCGGGCACCCCGAGGAACTTCGCCATCGCCGGGTTCACCGTGTCGATGCATTCCTTCAGGTCCACCGCCACCACGCCGTCGGTGAGCTGGCCCAGCACCGTGTTGAGCCGCTCGCGCTTGGCGAGTTCGATGCGGCCGATGCGGGCCATCTCGATGGCGTCGTCGAGGGCCTCGCGCACCGCGTCCTGCGAGTACAGGAACACACCCACCATGCCCGCCTCGTCGGCGAGGTCGGCGACCAAGCCCGGGGCCACCACCGCCTCGGTGCCCAGGGCCTTGAGCTCGCGCACCACGTCGCGGGCGTCCTCTTCCGTGGTGTAGGCGCGCTGCACGATGCCGAGGCCGAACAGGCGGTCGAACTGCTGCACCTCGTCGGGCACGTCGCCGTAGGTCACGAGCGCGATGCGCGTGGCCACGCCGCGCGCGCGGCCCAGCGCCCGCATCACGTCGAAGCCGCCCACCTTGACCAGCACCACGGGCACGTCGAGCTGCTGGCGCAGGAAGGCGCCGTTGGAGCCGGCGGCCACCACCACGTCGGCCGGGCGGGCGCGCAGCTCGGCCACGGCCTCGTCGAAGCCCTTGTCGAGCACCTCGACCTCGGCCACGGCCTTGTACATGGGCGCCAGCGCCTGCAGCAGGCCCTTGAGCCGGTGGAAGCCGACAGCGACGATGCGCGTTTCACTCATGTTTCGCATTGGAACACAAGCGTTTCATCATTGAAACACCGGCCGACGCAAATCCCTTGCCCCGCGGACGCTTTTCCTTTGAAATCAAGGCCTTGCGTGCGCCGCCCCGACCCGGCACGCCCCTTGCGCTGGAAGACCCATCACAGGAGAACCCCGCATGACGACTTCCCCGTTGCCCACCAGCGCCGGCGCCCGCTTCCGCCAGGCCCTGAAGGACGAATCCCCGCTGCAGGTGATCGGCGCCATCAACGCCAACCACGCCCTGCTGGCCAAGCGCGCGGGCTACCGCGCCATCTACCTGTCGGGTGGCGGCGTGGCCGCCGGCTCGCTGGGCCTGCCCGACCTGGGCATCAACACCCTCGACGACGTGCTGACCGACGTGCGCCGCATCACCGACGTGTGCGACGTGCCGCTGATGGTCGACATCGACACCGGCTTCGGCCCGAGCGCGTTCAACATCGCCCGCACCGTCAAGAGCCTGATCAAGTTCGGCGCCGCCGCCTGCCACATCGAGGACCAGGTGGGCGCCAAGCGCTGCGGCCACCGTCCGGGCAAGGAGATCGTCACCGCCGACGAGATGGTCGACCGCGTGAAGGCCGCCGCCGACGCGCGCACCGATGCCAGCTTCTTCCTGATCGCCCGCACCGACGCCATCCAGGTGGACGGCGTGGACGCCGCCATCGAGCGCGCCGTGCGCTGCGTCGAGGCCGGCGCCGACGGCATCTTCGCCGAGGCCGCGTACGACCTGCCCACCTACCGCCGCTTCGTCGACGCCGTGAAGGTGCCGGTGCTCGCCAACATCACCGAGTTCGGCAAGACGCCGCTGTTCACCGTCGACGAGCTGCGCACGGCCGGCTGCGGCATGGTGCTGTACCCGCTCAGCGCGTTCCGCGCGATGAACAAGGCGGCCGAAGCCGTCTACACGGCCATCCGCCGCGACGGCCACCAGAAGAACGTCGTCGACCTGATGCAGACCCGCGAAGAGCTCTACGATCGCATCGGTTACCACGAGTTCGAGGCCCACCTCGACCAGCTGTTCGCCAGCCGCAAGTCCAACTGACCCCCCGACAGGAGACTCCCGCATGTCCGCCAACGACACCACCATCCCCGGCTTCAAGCCGAAGAAGTCCGTCGCCCTGTCCGGCACCACGGCCGGCAACACCGCCCTCTGCACCGTGGGCCGCACCGGCAACGACCTGCACTACCGCGGCTACGACATCCTCGACCTGGCCACCGCCTGCGAGTTCGAGGAAGTGGCCCACCTGCTCGTGCACGGCAAGCTGCCGAACGCCCCCGAACTGATGGCCTACAAGGCGAAGCTGCGCGGCCTGCGCGGCCTGCCCGCCGCGCTGCGCAACGTGCTGGAGCAGCTCCCCGCGTCCACCCACCCGATGGACGTGATGCGCACGGCCGTCTCCACGCTCGGCTGCGTGCTGCCCGAGAAGGACGACCACAACCACCCCGGCGCCCGCGACATCGCCGACCGCCTGATGGCCAGCCTGGGTTCGGCCCTGCTGTACTGGTACCACTTCAGCGTGAACGGCCGCCGCATCGAGGTCGAGACCGACGACGACGGCATCGCCGGCCACTTCCTGCACCTGCTGCACGGCAAGAAGCCCATCGACGCCTGGGTGCGTGCGATGAACATCTCGCTGAACCTGTACGCCGAACACGAGTTCAACGCGTCCACGTTCGCCTGCCGCGTGGTGGCGGGCACGGGCAGCGACTTCTACTCGGCCATCACCGGCGGCATCGGCGCGCTGCGCGGCCCGAAACACGGTGGTGCCAACGAGGTGGCGCTCGAGATCCAGGCCCGCTACGACAACCCGGACGAAGCCGAGGCCGACATCCGCGCCCGCGTCGAGCGCAAGGAAGTGGTGATCGGCTTCGGCCACCCGGTCTACACGGTGAGCGACCCGCGCAACGTGGTGATCAAGACCGTGGCCCGCGATCTGTCGAAGGCCGCCGGCAACACGAAGCTGTACGACATCGCCGAGCGCCTCGAGTCCGTGATGGCCGACGCCAAGAAGATGTTCCCGAACCTCGACTGGTTCAGCGCCGTCAGCTACCACCTGATGGGCGTGCCCACCGCGATGTTCACGCCGCTGTTCGTCATCTCGCGCATGAGCGGCTGGAGCGCCCACGTCATCGAGCAGCGCATCGACGGCAAGATCATCCGTCCGAGCGCAAACTACACGGGTCCGGAGGACCAGACCTTCGTGCCACTGAACAAGCGTCCGTGATGAACACCGCCCACCGCAAACCCCTGCCCGGCACCTCGCTGGACCACTTCGACGCGCGTGCCGCCGTCGACGCGCTCCAGCCCGGCGCCTTCGACCGCCTGCCCTACACCTCGCGCGTGCTGGCCGAGAACCTCGTGCGCCGGTGCGACCCGGCCACGCTGGACGACTCGCTTCGCCAGCTCATCGAGCGCCGGCGCGACCTCGACTTCCCGTGGTTCCCGGCCCGGGTCGTCTGCCACGACATCCTCGGCCAGACCGCCCTCGTCGACCTGGCCGGCCTGCGCGACGCCATCACGGCCCAGGGCGGCGACGCCTCGCTGGTCAACCCGGTGGTGCCCACGCAGCTGGTGGTGGACCATTCGCTGGCCGTCGAGTGCGGCGGTTTCGACCCCGACGCGTTCGCGAAGAACCGCGCCATCGAGGACCGCCGCAACGAGGACCGCTTCGACTTCATCAACTGGACCAAGAAGGCGTTCAAGAACGTCGACGTGATCCCCCCGGGCAACGGCATCCTGCACCAGATCAACCTGGAGCACATGTCGCCGGTGGTGCAGGTGACCGACGGCGTGGCGTACCCCGACACGCTCGTGGGCACCGACAGCCACACGCCCATGGTCGACGCGCTCGGCGTGATCGCCATCGGCGTCGGCGGGCTGGAAGCCGAGACGGTGATGCTGGGCCGCGCCTCGTGGATGCGCCTGCCCGACATCGTGGGCGTCAAGCTCACCGGCAAGCCGCAGCCGGGCATCACCGCCACCGACACCGTGCTCGCGCTCACCGAGTTCCTCCGCCAGCAGAAGGTGGTGTCGGCGTACCTCGAGTTCTTCGGCGAAGGCGCCTCCGCGCTCACGCTGGGCGACCGCGCCACCATCGCCAACATGGCGCCCGAGTTCGGCGCCACGGCGGCGATGTTCTACATCGACGAGCAGACCATCAAGTACCTGCGGCTCACCGGCCGCGAGGACGCGCAGGTCGCGCTCGTCGAGACCTATGCGAAACACACGGGCCTCTGGGCCGACAGCCTCGTGAACGCCGAGTACGAACGGGTGCTCGAGTTCGACCTGTCCTCCGTCGTGCGCAACATGGCCGGCCCGAGCAACCCTCACAAGCGGCTGCCCACCTCCGACCTCGCCGCCCGCGGCATCTCCGGCCCGTGGACCGAAACCCCGGGCCTGATGCCCGACGGCGCCGTGATCATCGCGGCCATCACCAGCTGCACGAACACGAACAACCCGCGCAACATGGTCGCCGCCGGCCTGCTGGCGCGCAACGCGAACCGCGCGGGCCTGACCCGCAAGCCGTGGGTCAAGAGTTCGCTCGCCCCGGGTTCGAAGGCCGTGACGCTGTACCTGGAAGAAGCGGACCTGCTGCCCGAGCTGGAACAGCTGGGCTTCGGCGTGGTGGCGTACGCCTGCACGTCGTGCAACGGCATGTCGGGCGCGCTCGACCCGGTGCTGCAGCAGGAGATCATCGACCGCGACCTGTACGCCACCGCCGTGCTCTCGGGCAACCGCAACTTCGACGGCCGCATCCACCCGTACGCCAAGCAGGCCTTCCTCGCCTCGCCGCCGCTCGTGGTGGCCTACGCCATCGCTGGCACGATCCGCTTCGACATCGAGAAGGACGTGCTGGGCACCGATGCACAGGGCAAGCCGGTGATGCTGAAGGACCTCTGGCCCACCGACGCGGAGATCGACGCGGTGGTCGCCGCAAGCGTCAAGCCCGAGCAGTTCCGCAAGGTCTACATCCCGATGTTCGCGCGGGGCGCGGACGACGGCGAGAAGGTGAGCCCCCTGTACGACTGGCGCCCGCAGAGCACCTACATCCGCCGCCCGCCCTACTGGGAAGGCGCCCTCGCCGGCGAGCGCACGCTGCGCGGCATGCGTCCTCTCGCGGTGCTGGGTGACAACATCACCACCGACCACCTGTCGCCGTCGAACGCCATCCTGCTCGACAGCGCGGCCGGCGAGTACCTCGCGAAGATGGGCCTGCCGGAGGAGGACTTCAACTCCTACGCCACCCACCGCGGCGACCACCTCACGGCGCAGCGCGCCACGTTCGCGAACCCCACGCTGCAGAACGAGATGGCCGTGGTGGACGGGAAGGTCAAGGCCGGCTCGCTCGCACGCATCGAACCCGAGGGCCAGGTGACGCGCATGTGGGAAGCCATCGAGACCTACATGGCCCGCAAGCAGCCGCTGATCATCATCGCCGGCGCCGACTACGGCCAGGGTTCCTCGCGCGACTGGGCCGCCAAGGGCGTGCGCCTCGCTGGCGTCGAGGCCATCGTGGCCGAAGGCTTCGAACGCATCCACCGCACGAACCTCGTCGGCATGGGCGCGCTGCCGCTCGAGTTCAAGCCCGGCGTGAACCGCAAGACGCTCGGCATCGACGGCACCGAGACCTTCGACGTGGTCGGCGAACGCACGCCGCGCGCGACGCTGACGCTCGTGATCCACCGCCGCAACGGCGAACGTGTGGAGGTGCCGGTCACGTGCCGCCTCGACACCGCCGAAGAGGTGTCGATCTACGAGGCCGGCGGCGTGCTGCAGCGCTTCGCGCAGGACTTCCTCGAATCGGCGCAGGCCGCCTGAGGCTCACAGGAAACCCCATGGCCCACGTTCCGCAAGTCAAGATCCCCGCCACGTACATCCGTGGCGGCACCAGCAAGGGCGTGTTCTTCCGCCGCGAGGACCTCCCGGTGCGCGCCCGCGAACCGGGCGCCGCGCGCGACGCCCTGCTGCTGCGCGTGATCGGCAGCCCCGACCCCTATGCCAAGCAGATCGACGGCATGGGCGGGGCCACGTCCAGCACCAGCAAGACGGTGATCGTGGACCGCAGCACCCGCGACGGCCACGACGTCGACTACCTGTTCGGCCAGGTGTCGATCGACTCGGCCTTCGTCGACTGGAGCGGCAACTGCGGCAACCTGTCGGCGGCCGTGGGCCCGTTCGCGATCAGCAACGGCCTCGTCGACCCGGCCCGCGTGCCGCGCGACGGCGTCGCCGTCGTGCGCATCTGGCAGGCCAACATCGGCAAGACCATCATCGCGCACGTGCCCATCACGAACGGCGAGGTGCAGGAAACCGGCGACTTCGAACTCGACGGCGTCACCTTCCCCGCCGCCGAGGTGCAACTGGAGTTCCTGGACCCGGCTGCCGAGGAAGAAGGCGCGGGCGGCTCGATGTTCCCCACCGGCAACCTCGTCGACGACCTGGAGGTGCCGGGCCTCGGCACCCTCGAGGCCACGATGATCAACGCCGGCATCCCCACGATCTTCGTGAACGCCGAGGCCATCGGCTACAAAGGCACGGAGTTGCAGGACGCCATCAACGGCGACCCCAAGGCGCTGGCGATGTTCGAATCGCTGCGCGCCCACGGCGCCGTGCGCATGGGCCTCATCAAGTCCATCGACGAAGCGGCCAAGCGCCAGCACACGCCGAAGATCGCGTTCGTTGCGAAGCCCGTCGGCTACACCGCCTCGAGCGGCAAGCCCGTGGCTGCCGGCGACGTCGACCTCCTCGTGCGCGCGCTGTCGATGGGCAAGCTGCACCACGCGATGATGGGCACCGCGGCGGTGGCCATCGGCACGGCGGCGGCCATTCCGGGCACGCTCGTGAACCTGGCGGCCGGTGGTGGCCAGCGGCAGGCGGTGCGGTTCGGGCATCCGTCCGGCACGCTGCGGGTCGGTGCGGAAGCCGTGCAGGTGGATGGCGAGTGGACCGTGGCCAAGGCCATCATGAGCCGCAGTGCGCGGGTGCTGATGGAAGGGTGGGTGCGGGTGCCCGGCGACAGCTTCTGACGAAGCCCGGCGCGAATCTAGACGAAGGTCTAGTACCACCGCGGGAGGCGTGTCGGTACACTGGCCCGGAGGTCGGCCGTTCGCGACCCGGCGCGCGAGGCGAGCACGTACACGGCCTCTCGGACAGCGACGCTCATCAAGGCATTGGATGAATCGCAGGAACCCTCACGGGTTTCTCGGCGATGCATTGGTCGAGCGCACACGTGCGACGTACAGGTCACGGGCCGGAACCTCGCGTTCGTCCCCGGCACGGTACGTCGAATTGAATTCCCCGCGCGAGGCAAGACTTGCTTTGACTCCACCGCATCTCACTGCATTGGTCGATGACGACGAGGCGATACGCGAGGCGGTCGTCGACCTCCTGGAGTCCGTGGGGCTCCGCTGCATCTCGTTCGAATCGGCGGAGCAGTACCTCGCGGACCCTCGGCGTGCGGACGTCGGATGCCTGATCCTGGACGTCAACCTTCCCGGCATGAGCGGGCTCGAGTTGCATCGCCGCATCGTGGAAGCGCATGACGGGACGCCCGTGCTGTTCCTCACGTCCGTCGATGACCCTCCCGTGCGGGAGCGGGCCATGCAGCTGGGCGCCCGGATCTTCTTTTCGAAGCCCGTCGACAGTGCACACCTTCTCTCGGGCATCCAGGATTGCCTGATGGGTGGCTGCTGAAGCGGGCATCGACGCCCCGCGCGGTCCATGTCGACGTCACTCGCCCCCACACGCTTAAACTCTCTTCTGCCTCGAGGCGTGAAGCCCATGGATCTCCAGACCGACTCCACTGCGTCCACCGGCGCACCTCCGCTGGTTCATGTCGTCGACGACGATGAGAACATGCGGGACGCGCTGTCGGATCTTCTTGCCAGCGTGGACCTCGAATGCCGCGCCTACACCTCCACGGAAGAGTTGCTCTCGGCCCCGTTGCCTGAACGGCCGAGCTGCCTGATCCTGGATGTTCGCCTGCCGGGAGACAGCGGACTGGACCTGCAGGCGCAGCTCGCCGGGCGAGGTCGGCATCTTCCGATCATCTTCATCACCGGCCACGGCGACGTGGAAACTTGCGCGCGCGCCATGAAGCGCGGTGCGCTCGAATTCCTCACGAAACCGTTCCGTGACCAGGACATGCTCGATGCGATCGCATCGGCCCTCTCGAAGGACCGTGCCTGGCGGGCGCAGGAGGCGCGCATTGCCGGCATCGTGAGGCTGGCCGCGTCGCTGACCCGGCGCGAAACCGAGGTCATGGGCTTCGTGGTCGAGGGGCTCGCCAACAAGCAGATCGCGGCGAAGATGGGCATCACCGAAGTGACCGTGAAACTCCACCGTGGCAACGTCATGCACAAGATGGAAGCCACATCGCTGGCCGACCTCGTGCGCAAGGCCGGCAGTCTTCCGGGCAGCGAGGGGAGCGCGTTCCCGGCCAAAAGCTCGACTTCAGTCTAGTAGATACGGCGCAGGGCAAAACGTAGAGTTGCGTTCATCGCGAACGCCTGCGCATCTTCGGAACAGGTCGATCGCCTGACCCACTCGGAGTTGCCCCATGTCCCTTCCCCTCAATCGTCCGCGGCCTGTCCGGGTGCTGGTCTCCGAGATGACCCCGCTCATTTCGTCCGGCATCGCCGCGGCGCTGAAGAGCGGCACGTCGTTCGAGGTCAGGTCGGGTCGGCTCGACGAACTGCTCGAGGGGCACTCGGACGGCCTGGACTCGATCGACGTGGTCGTGATCGATTGGCAGGCGGGCTTGCGCCTCGCGGCCGAACGCTCGCGGCCCGATGCACGCGCACGGGTCAAGGCCGTTCGAATCTTCGCGATCAACCAGGCCTGCGGCGAGCGTGACATCCGCAGGGCGTTGGAAGCGGGCGTGCACGGATACGCGACCCTCAGCCTGGGCCTGGAAGAGTTCCAGGATGGTGTGAGGTCGGTGGCGCATGGACTTCGGTATGTCTGCCCCCGCTCCGCACAGCGCCTGGCCAACAGCATGACGCACGAACAGCTGACGCCGCGCGAAGCGGAAGTGCTGGCCCAGCTGTCGCACGGAAGCTGCAACAAGGTCATCGCCAGCGAGCTCGCGATGGCGCTCGGCACGGTCAAGGCGCACGTCAAGTCGTTGATGGCCAAGCTGGACGCGAAGACCCGCACCCAGGTGGTCAGCGTGGCGATTTCGCGCGGTCTCCTCGACGCCACCTCCGGCTTCGACAGCGTTCGAGCGAACGGCGGCCGCTCCGCCGATGTGCGCTTTCGCGCGGACGAACTCGAGTTCGCAGCCGGCTGAACCGCGGGGCGCGTGCCGCGCGCCGTGTCCGAATGGACGAGCGATGCGTGTCCGCTCGCCGGATTGTTCGCAGCGTGCGCGAGTGGTCTCATCGATGCCCTCGACAACGCATGTCGGCCTCGATCGCGGACACACCGCCTACGGTGTTCCACAACGTTTCCGCATCACCGACCCAGACCTTCACATGGAGCATTCAGTGATCCCTCGTCGCCTGCTTTCCCTGACGCTGTTCCTGGCGTCCCTGCTGCTCGTCGCGGCAGGGGCCCGGGCCGCCCTGCCGGAACCGCCCGCCGGCACCTCCGACGAGGCACTCGTGTCCGAACTGCCGGGGTTCGAGAACGGCATGGCATCGGTCAACGGCATCAAGCTGCACTACGTGATCGGTGGTCACGGACCGTTGCTGGTCTTGCTGCCCGGCTGGCCTCAGAACTGGTGGGAGTACCACAAGGTGATGCCTGACCTCGCCCGGAGCTACCGCGTCGTGTCGGTGGACCTGCGTGGCATGGGGACGTCCGACAAGCCCGAGGCCGGCTACGACAAGAAGACCATGGCGAAGGACATCGCCGAACTGATCCGTCACCTCGGTGCGAAGGACGCGCACGTGGTGGGGCACGACATCGGCGCGCAGGTGGCGTTCGCAGTGGCCCAGAACCACCCCGAGGTCACGCGCCGCCTCGTGATGATCGACGTCGTCCACCCCGACGAGGGATTCACGAAGCTCGCGCTCCTCCCGGAGATCGGCCAGTTCGGCGACAAGGTGGGCGACGCGAGCCACCAGTACCTGTGGTGGTTTGCCTTCCATCAGGTCAAGGGCGTGCCCGAGCGCTTGATGGCCGGCGGCGGCATCCGCGTGGAGCAGGACTGGTTCTTCCACTACCTCACGGTGGATGAGCGATCCATCGACGCGCGATCCCGCGACGTCTACGCCCGTGCCTACTGGACCGCCGACGCCATCCGCGCGGGCAACGCCTGGTACCAGGCGTTCCCGCAGGACATCGTCGATGCGCGCAGCCACGGGATCCTGCGCATGCCGGTCCTCGGCATCGGGGGCCCGGGCCACGACTACCTCAAGCTTCGACTGACCGCGCAGGCCCCCGACCTCGAGATGGTCAAGGTCGAAAACTCCGGCCACTTCATTCCGGAAGAACAACCCGCCCTGCTCATCCGGAGCCTGAAGCGGTTCCTGCAGTGACAGGCGCCCTCGCCTCCACTCCTCACGCCGGCACGTCGGGCCGGCCATCCAACGAAAGTGAACTCCCCATGGCAAATCGTCTCAGCGGAAAAGTCGTCCTCGTGACGGGCGGCACCAGCGGCATCGGCTTCGGTGCCGCACAGGCCCTCGCGGCCGAAGGCGCGAAGGTCTTCATCACGGGACGCCGGCAGGCCGAACTCGATGCGGCCACCCAGGCGATCGGCGACGGCTGCATCGGCATTCGCAGCGACGTCACGAAGCTCTCCGATCTCGACGCGCTGTTCGGGCAGATCCAGCGCATCTCGGGCCACCTCGACGCCGTCTTCGCGAACGCGGGTGGCGGCACGATGCTCCCGCTCGGCGAGATCACGGAGCAGCACTACGCCGACACCTTCGACCGCAACGTCAAGGGGGTGGTGTTCACGGTCCAGAAGGCCTTGCCGCTGCTCAAGGATGGCGGCTCGATCATCCTCACCGGCTCCACGGCGGGCAGCAAGGGAACGGCATCGTTCAGCATGTACAGCGCCTCCAAGGCGGCGGTGCGCAACTTCGCTCGCAGCTGGGTGCTCGACCTCAAGGAGCGGAAGATCCGCGTGAACGTGGTCAGCCCGGGCCCGATCCGCACCGCGGGCCTCGCGGACCTCGCAGGCGACAGCAAGGAGGCGCAGGAAGGCCTGCTGGGATACCTCGCATCGCTCGTGCCCAGCGGGCGCCTCGGTGAACCTTCCGAAGTGGGCCAGGCTGTCGTGTTCCTGGCGTCGGACCAGTCGAGTTTCATCAATGGCGCCGAACTCTTCGTGGACGGGGGCCTGGCACAGGTCTGAGGCGCGCCGCATCGTGAGGTCCGGTCGGTTCATGCACCAGCGGGAACGAACGGCCTCCCGTATAGTCGCGCGGACAGTGGTGGGTCGTGAGCACGATCGCGCGGCGACTTTCCCGACCCACCCTGCCAGGCCCCGGGAGAGCCGTTCGTGAGAGAAGTTGTTGAAGCAGTCCATCCCCTGGCTCGCAGGCAAGGCGAGGCACTGGCGCACGGCGGCAGGCGCATTGCCTGGACCGAGGTCGGAGCAGGCGATACAGCGCTTCTGTTCCTGCACGGCTGGTGCTGCGACCAGTCGAGCTGGCGACACCAGATGGCCGCATTCGGTGATCGCTTCCGCTGTGTCAGCCTCGACCTCGCCGGCCATGGCGACACTTCCGCCATCGCCCCGGCGGAGACGACCCTCGTGGCCATGGCCTCCGACGTGCACCTCGTGCGCGAGACGCTCGGCCTGGACCGGGTCATCCTGGTCGGACACTCGATGGGCGGTCCGGTGGCCGTCGAGGTGGCGCGCCGGAACCCGGACGGCGTCGTGGGCATCGTCGGCGTCGATACCCTGACCGACGCGCGCATGTACTCACGCCGGTCCGAGGAGGAGATCGCCACTCGCCTGGCGCCTCTCCAGGCAGACCTGCCGGGGTCGATCGCCGGACTGGTGCGCATGATCACCCTCGTCGATCGGACCGGTGCCGGTGTCATCGACGAATTGATCGCCACGATGGCGTCGGTGGCGCCGTCGGTCGCGATCTCGTCCATGCATGCGCTGCTCGCGTGGGACATCGAGGAACGGTGGCCGAAGACGGGCTTGGCCGTGCAGGCGATCAACTCGCAAGCGCTCATTCCCTTGATCGAGGAACTGCCAGGTCGCGAACGGTTGACGGTTCGGACGATGGCGGACATCGGGCACTTCCCGATGCTGGAAGACCCCGACGCATTCAACGCCGAGCTCTCGGCCGTGCTGAGCGAAACGCCTTGGCCGTGACCTCGCCCATGGCCCTGCTGGCCGGGCTGCTCGCATGCGGCGGTGCCTGGGCGTGGCTGCGGCACCTGATGCGCCGCATTCACGCCGCCGAGGCCCACGCACAGCAGCTCTACCGCACGCACTTCGACGAGGCCCCCATCGCCATGCTCCAGGAGGACTGGTCCGGCGTGAAGGCCCTGGTCGACCAGCTCGTCGCGTCGGGTGTCGAAGACCTGGAAGGGTACCTGAAGGACCACCCGGACTTCTTTTTCGAGGCGCGCAAGACCCACGTCTTCCTCGACGCCAACCGGGCGACCGTGGCCTTGTTCGGCGCGAAGGACAAGGCCGATTTTCTCGCCCGGGCCCCCACCCTGCTTCCCGGTTCGCCTGAAAGCAACATCCATGTCATCCGCGCATTCGCGAAGGGGCATGGGTTCGCGCAAGGCGAGCGCATCCTTCACACGATGGATGGCCGCAAGGTGCCGATCCTCTGGCAGGTCAGCATCCCTGCGGGTCGTGCGGATCGCCTGGTTTTCCTCGCCACGAACGTCACGTCGTTGAAGGAGGCCGAGGAGGCGCTGATGACCACGCAAGCAGAGCTGGCGCACGCCGCGCGGGTCGCCGTGCTGGGCGAGCTGGCCGCGTCGATCACCCACGAGGTCAACCAACCCCTGGGCGCCATCCAGTTGTTCGCCGACACGGCCTTGCGGTGGATCGATCGCCCCGAGCCCAACCTCACCCGCGCCAGGGCCAGCATCGGGCGCATCGCACGCAGCGCGGAGCAGGCCTCGAACGTCATCCGCAAGATGCATCAGTTCGTCCGGAAGACTCCGACGGAGACCACGGCACTCGACGTCCGCGAGGTGCTCTCCGACACGCTGCTCCTGGTCGAACGTGCGGCGGCCAAGCACCAGGTCACCCTGGACCTGGCGCTCGCGCCGGACCTGCCCCCGGCCCGCGGTGATCGCGTGCAGCTCCAGCAGGTGCTGGTGAACCTGACCATGAACGCCATCCATTCGGTGGCGGTTCAACCGGCGAGCGAGCGCGAGGTGCGATTGCGAGTCGAACTCGACCCCGAAGGCCGGCTGCGGTTCTCATGCGAGGACACCGGCCCCGGCATCGCGCCTCATCACCTTCCGAAGATCTTCGAACCCTTCTTCTCGACCCGGACAGGCGGGCTGGGGCTCGGGCTCGCGATCTGCAGGTCCATCGTGGAGGCGCACGGGGGTGCGTTGCATGCCGAGAATCGATCGGCCGGCGGCGCGCTGTTCCAGTTCGAACTGCCGGTCCACGAATACGGAAGCGGCGCCGCCCCTTGACGATGACCGAGCATCACTCTCCCAGTCCGGCCAACGCGGAAGCGCTGGACGCAGCCGATCCGAGGCGCGAACTCGAGTACCACAAGGTTCTTCAACGCGCCCTGTTCGACGACGCTCCCGTTCCGATGATGCTGGAGGACTGGTCCGGCATCAAGGCCATGGTGCGGGAACTGCGGGCAGCCGGTGTCGAGGACTGGGAAGCCTACTTCGCGACCCATCCCGAGTTTTTCGTCCGTGCGCAGCAGCAGCTGGTCTACCTCGATGCCAACAAGGCCACCATCGCGCTGTTCGGCGCCGAGAGCAAGGAGAAGTTCTTCCACGCGGTGCGGGAACTGCTTCCGAAGGACCCGGGCAGCGACAGCGAGATCGTGCGGGCCATGGCCCGGGGCGATCGGGTCGCTCGGGGGGAGCGCCACATCCGGACGTTCGACGGGCGGAGACTCGCCATCATGTGGCGGGTGGACGTGTCGCTGGATTCGTCGGACCCCATGCTCTTCATCGCCATCGACATCACGGAGCGGATGAACACGGAAGAGGCGCTGCTGAGGGCACAGGCCGAGCTGACGCATGCAGCACGGGCCGCGGTCCTCGGTGAGATGGCGGCGTCGATCGCCCACGAGGTGAACCAGCCACTGGCCGCGATCTCGATCAATGCGGACTCGGCGCTCCGCTGGCTGGAACGGGACGTGCCGGACCTCGCCCGGGCACGTGCGAGCCTGCAGAAGATCGTCAAGAGCGCTCGCCATGCCGGCGACGTGGTGCGCAAGATCAAGGGTTTCGTGCGCAAGGAGGCCCCCGAGTACGACGCCCTGAACATCGGGGACGTGCTCACGGACACCGAACTCATCGTCCAGCGAGAAGCCCGCAACAGCCATGTGGTCCTGAACTTCGAGGTCGACGCCGACGTGCCCGGGGTGAGGGGCGTCAAGGTGCAGGTCCAGCAAGTGCTGGTCAACCTCGTCATGAACGCGATCCATGCGCTGGCCGAGCACGCCGGACCGGTGCGCCAGGTGGACGTTTTTGTCAGGCCCGGGAGTGCCGGCAAGATCGAGTTCGAGGTGCGCGACAGCGGTCCCGGCATCGCTCTCGCGGATCTGGATCGCATCTTCGAACCCTTCTTCTCCACGAAGTCGGAGGGCCTCGGCCTGGGGCTGTCGATCTGCCGCTCGATCGTCGAAGCGCATGGGGGATCGATCCGGGCGTTCAACCACGCGTCGGGTGCGGCGTTCGTGTTCGAGCTCGTGGGTGTGTCCGAAAGACCATTCGATCGGTGATCGAACGGGTGTTCCGTGCGGCAGCAGACCTTCATAGCATTTGCGAAGGCGAATGCGAGATCGCGTGCCGCACACAAGGAACCCCCGATGTCCGAAGAATCGAAACTGTTGTCCTCCCACGGCATCGCGCGCCGCGACGTCATGCTCGGCCTGGCCCGCGGCGCCTCGGCGTTGGCCCTGTCCTCCAGCCTCTGGTCCCGAGGTGTCCTGGCGGCGGACCCGGCTGCGCAGGGCGAGGCGATCACGCCCTTCCGCGTGGCCGTGCCACAAGCCGCGATCGACGACCTCAAGCGCCGGCTGGCCGCCACGCGGTGGCCCGAGCGAAGCACGGTGGGCGACTGGTCCCAGGGCGTGCCGCTCGAAGCGGCGAAGGCACTGGTGACCTACTGGCACGACCGTCATGACTGGCGGCGCTTCGAGCGCACCCTCAACAGCCATCCCCAGTTCCGCACACGGATCGACGGGCTCGGCATCCACTTCATCCACGTCAAGTCGAAGCACGAGAACGCGCTGCCGATCGTCCTCACGCACGGGTGGCCCGGCTCCGTCGCGGAGTTCATCCGCGTCATCGCGCCGTTGACCGATCCGACGGCGCACGGCGGACGTGCCGAGGACGCCTTCCACGTCGTCATCCCCTCGCTGCCCGGATTCGGGTGGTCCGACAAGCCGAAGGAGACGGGGTGGGACGTGGTCCGGACGGCAAAGGCCTGGGGCGCCCTGATGAAACGCCTGGGCTACTCGCGCTGGGTTGCCCAGGGCGGCGACTGGGGCGCCGGCGTGACCCACGCGCTCGCCCACCTGAAGCCCGAGGGCCTGATCGCCGCGCACGTCAACTGGCAGTTCGTGTTTCCCGCCAAGATGCCCGAGAACCCCACGCCGGAGGAGAAGGCCGCGATGGACGCGGTGGGGCGCTTCGCCAACGACCAGTTCGGCTACTTCAAGCAACAGGCCACGCGGCCGCAGACCCTCGGCTATGCCCTCGCCGACTCCCCTGCGGGCCAGGCGACCTGGATCTACGAGAAGTTCCAGGCGTGGACGGACAACCAGGGGCGGCCCGAGGACGCCTTGTCGATGGATGCAATGCTCGACGACATCTCCGTCTACTGGTTCACCAACTCGGCGGCATCGTCCGCCCGGATCTACTGGGAGAACACGCAAAAGGGCAACACCGGCTTCGACGGCGGGATCATCGATCTCCCGATGGCCGCGACCGTGTTTCCCAAGGAGATCTTCCGGGCGCCCAAGGCGTGGGCCCAGGCGCACTGGCCCAACCTCATCTACTGGAACGAAGTCGATCGCGGTGGGCACTTCGCCGCATTCGAGCAGCCGCAGCTGTTCTCGGAAGAAATGCGCAAGGCGTTTCGCTCCGTCCGCACCTGACGTCTTTCTCCATCCCCGAACTGTGAACAGGAAACGACCATGACCGCCACGACCCCGACCCCGAACGAAAAGGTGATTCGCGAACTCTACGAAGCCGCCGAGGTGCAGGACGTCGAGCGCTTCGTCTCGCTCTTCGCGCCGGACGGTTATTTTTGGGATGTCTCCGCCGGGGCCAGGTACTTCGGCGCCGACATCGGCCGGACGGTCTCGATCTATGCCACCGCCTTTCCGGACATGCATCGCGCACTCGACAAGTTCTACGTGACCGGCGACGTCGTCGTGGTGGAACTGTCCCTCAACGGAACGCATCGCGGCCCCCTGTCGCTGCCCGCAGGGACGATCCAGCGCACCGGGAAGGAAATCCATGCGCCGTGCTGCGATGTCTTCCACCTCAAGGACGGCAAGGTCACCTCGTTCCACTGCTACACCGCGGCGACGATCCTGCTGGGGCAACTGGAGGTGCTCGGCGACCTTGGCGCGGCCTTCGCTGCCACACCGGCGTGAGCGCCCGGCGCGAAGGCTTCACTGCGCCACCTTCTGCTGGAGCAAGGTCCGGATCAGCGGATCCTCGATCCTGCGCTCCGCGCTGATCGCGTAGATCTGCTCCGCCACCTCGGGCGAGCGGCCCAGCAGCTTCAGTCCCTGCCGGCGCGTCAGGTCGGCATGGGACCAGCCCGTCGCCGGGAAGGCCCCCATGCCGTAGGTGCCGAACGTCGCGATCATCCCGCTGTCGGCGAACTCGCCAATGATCCGCGGGCGGATCGATTGCCGTTCGAGCCACAGGCCGATGCGCTCGCGCAGCGCCATGTCCGGCGTGGGCAGCAGCAGCGGCAGCTCACCCAGGCACTCCGGGAAACGTGCGCTGGTCGAGGCCTTCAGCGCGGGTGTCGCATACCACCGGATCGAGGCTTCGCCCAGGTGGTGGTTGAACACCTTGAGGTTGGGGTTGGCCGGGGCCGCGCGGTCGGCCAGCACGAGGTCGAGCCGGTGCAAGGCGAGTGCGGCCAGCATGTCGTGGAAGCCGTACTCCCACGCCTGCAGGTGCACACCGGGCAGGCGCGCCACCGGCTCCAGCAGACGCTCCACCGCGGCCTTCGGCAGGCCGTTGGTGATGCCCACGGCGAAGCGCCGGGACGTCGACGTCGCCACCTCGCGCACCGACGCGGCCAGCTGCGTCCCCAACTGGAAGATCGCGTCCGCGTGCCGGAAGGCCTCCTGGCCGGCCTCGGTGAGCTCGAGGCTGCGGCCCGACGACTTGAACAGCGCGAAGCCGAGCGCGCCCTCGAGTTCGCGCACCTGCCCGCTGACGGTCTGCACCGCCATGCCCAGCCGCTCGGCGGCCCGGGCGATGCCGCCTTCCTTGACCACCACCCAGAAGTAGTGGAGATGCCTGTAGTTGAAGGGCAGGTTCATCTCGAATCTCCAAGCGCCCGGCGAGGCCGTGGTTCGGGAAAACCGAAGTTCAACGACTGTAAGTTCACCTTCCTCGACGTGCACGTCTGGCCTAGATTTCTCCCCACGGAGATGTCGCCGAAGGAGCCACATCATGTCGACCATCTTGTTGCCATTCGACGGGTCTGCCAGTGCGCGGCACGGCGCGCAGCACGTCATCGACGTGTGCCGGAAGGATCCGGACCTGCGGGTCCACGTGCTCAATGTCCAGTCGCCTCTGCCCGGCCACGTGGGGAGCCACGTCGGCCACCGGGCCTGCGCGGACTTCCACCGCGACACGGCCGTGCCGGTGCTCGCCGGTGCGAGCCGTTCGCTCGATGCGGCGGGTGTGCGTCACACCGTGCACTGGGAGGTCGGCGACCGCGCGTCGTGCATCGCCGAGGCCGCGCGGCGGTTCCGGTGCGACCGCATCGTCATCGGCACCACGCGCAAGAACCTGCTGCTCCGGATGGTCGAAGGGTCGGTCGTCAACCGGGTGATCGCGCTGACCTCCGTGCCGGTCGAGGTGATCGCGGGGGATGTGCCCTCGCGGCTCGAACGCTTCGGCATCCCGGCGGGCATCGGCACCGGCCTCACCGCGCTGTGGGTCGCCACGGCGGACTGAACGACGATGAACATCGAATCCCTCGCCACCGCCCCGATGTGGGCCGGCTTCATCGCCTTCGTGCTGGCGATGCTGGCCCTGGACCTGTTCGTCTTCGGCGGCAACAAGGCCCACCGCGTGTCGGTGCGGGAAGCCGGGGCGTGGGTGACGGCCTGGGTGCTGCTGGCCTTCGCGTTCGCGGGACTGCTGTGGTGGTACGTCGACACCACCGTGGACCGGCCGACGGCCCACCGCATCGCGCTGGAGTTCGTCACGGGCTACCTGATCGAGCAGTCCCTCTCGGTCGACAACATGTTCGTCTTCGTGATGATCTTCGGCTACTTCGCCGTGCCACCGCACCTGCAGCGCCGCGTGCTGCTCTACGGCGTGCTCGGGGCCATCGTCATGCGCGCCGCGATGATCCTCGCCGGCGTGTGGCTCGTGACCGAGTTCGCCTGGGTGCTCTACGTCTTCGGCGCGTTCCTCGTGATCACCGGCATCAAGATGCTGGCCTTCGCCGAGCAGCAGCCCGACCTGGGCAAGAACCCGCTGCTGCGCTGGCTGCGGAGCCACCTGCGCATCACGCCCGGGTTCCAGGACGAGAAGTTCTTCGTGCACATCGACGGCCGCCGCTGGGCCACGCCGATGTTCCTCGTGCTCGTGATGATCGAGGCCAGCGACCTCGTCTTCGCGGTGGACAGCATCCCGGCCATCTTCGCGGTCACCACCGACCCGTTCATCGTCTTCACGTCCAACATCTTCGCCACCATGGGCCTGCGCGCCCTGTACTTCCTGCTGGCCGACATGGCCCAGCGTTTCCACCTGCTCAAGTACGGCCTGGCGATCGTGCTCGTGTTCATCGGCGGCAAGATGCTGGTGGGGCCGTGGTTCCACATGCCGGTGCAGTGGTCGCTGCTGGTCGTCGGGGCGATCGTCGCGGGGTCGGTGCTCCTCAGCCTGAAGCTCTCGCCGGGCAAGCCCGCGCCCTGATCACCGGTCGCCGGTGACGAGGCACTCCCGCGCCTCCGCCTCCAGCCAATCGGCCACCACCCGCACGGGTTCGCGCGGATGCGCGTCCGCGCGCACCAGCCAGTACGCGTGGTCCGAGGCCTCGCTGCGGCGGGCAGGCCCCACCTGCTCGAGGCGGCCCTCGTCGAGCAGGGGCTGGATCAGTTCGAGGCGCCCGAGCGCGACGCCCTGGCCGTCGACGGCCGCCTGGATGACCTGGTCGTACTGGTTGAAGTGCTGCACGCTCCTCGGGCTGGCCCGGCCCCAGCCGGCCGACACCCGCCAGTCGGACCACTGGAGCCATGGGTACGTCGCATCGTCGTACTCCAGCAGCGCGCACGTGGACAGCGCGTCGGCCGAGGACAGGCGGCCGAGGCCCAGCGACGGATGGGCCACCGGTGCGATCGAATGCCCGAACAACCGGGTGCTGCCCGGCGGGGCGAGCGCCGGCGAGGTGTACCGGATCGCCAGGTCGATGCCCTCGCGCCGCAGGTCGAGCACCCCGTTGTGCGCGGAGATGCGCAGGTCCACCCCGGGCCGCAGCGCCTGGAAGTGCTTCAGGCGCGGCACGAGCCACAGGCCCGTGACCCCGATACTGGCCGTGAGCCGCACGGGTTGTGCGGCCACGGTGGTGGCGACCTCGCCGAGGACATCCTGCAGCTGCCGGACGACGTCGTCCGCCACGCGGAACAGTTTCTCTCCCGCGGGCGTCAGCGAGATCGAGCGGTAGCCGCGCTCCAGCAACGGCGTGCCCACGCGTTCCTCCAGCGTGAGGACCTGCCGGCTCACCGCGGACTGGGTCAGGTGCAGGTCCTTCGCGGCGAGCGTGATGCTCATGCGACGCCCCACCGCCACGAAACCGCGGAGCAGGTCGAGGTACGAAAGCTGGGCGAGCGGGATCGGCACGCGTCGGGGTCCGGTGGTTTTCCGCGGACGTTTTAGCACATCGAGGTCCTCTCGCGGACCGCATTCCGCGCACGCATGCCCGCATTCGAAACGGCCGTTTGACCCTCTGCGGGCGGACGTCTGGAATCACGGTCATCGTCACTCGCAGCGCCTCCGGGCGCCCCACATGGACATTCCGAACACCACGCCGATTCCGTCGGCCCGCCAGCAGGCGCATGGATGGCGCCAGCTCTGCACCATCGAGACCACGCCGGTGCGCCTCGTGTGCACGGCGGAGGTCTCCGTCACCTGCCTCTCGGGCACCGCCTGGATCACGACGGCGTCGGACACGCGGGATGTCGTGCTGACGCCCGGCCAGCAGCATGTCGCCGCACGGCGCGACCGGTTGTTCATCAATGGCATGCCCTGCTGCGTGCTGCGCTTCGACTCGTCGGATGAACACGAGCCCATGTCCGTGGCGTGACCGGAACATTTCACGGCCGCCCTGCTTTCACCCCGACCTCGTAGTGCACGTCGTGGGCTTCCCACGGCAGCGGCACCTCCCAGCGGTGCAGCATCCGCTCGAGGTCCTTCTGCCTCAGCGTGGTGTCGCGCGCGGCGTTGCGCTTGAACAGCGTGGCGCACGGCACCTCGAGGTAGACCAAGCGCACGTCCGCGTCGTACGCGAACAGCAGGTCCAGCGTCTTGCTCCGCATCTGTTCGCTCAGGTGCGTGGCGTTCCAGACGAACGGCGCGTGGCGGCGCAGGAGTGCCTTGGCCTTGTCGACCGCCCGGTGCGCCGCGAGCCCGTCGTTCTCGCCGTGTTTCAGGCCGAGCTCCGCCTTGGCATCGTCGAAGGAGACGATGTCGAGGTCCGGTGCGTGGCGCGCCACCCAGCTGTCCTTGCCCGACGCCGGTAACCCGCAGAGCACGGTCACCTTCGAGCCGGCGGCCTGGAACAGCGGCGTGTCGAGGTGCACCCCCGCACCCCGCGCATACATCAGCCGGGTGTGCGCGGACGCGGCCGCACGCGGCGTGTCCCAGCAGCCGTCCTCGCGGGCCAGTTGCTCGAACAGCGCGATGTCGTCGAACCGCGCCTGCTGGTCGTGGCAGATGCGGCCCTGCATGTCGGCCCGCGCCACGCACACCAGGTCACTCAGGTCGAGGCCCCAAGACAAGCGTCGGGCGATGAACTCCGGTGACTCGCCGCGCCGCGAGTCGAACGCGAAGAACGGCACCTGGTGCACGGCGATGATCCGGCAGACGGCCTCGCGCAGACCGAACGGCACGCCGGCGCGCCACAGCAGCGCACGCACGTCGACCGCCCCGCGGCGCGAATGGCCCGGCTGGCCGACCTCGCCGGTGACGGGGTCGATGACCGTGGTCTCGGGTTTGCACAGGTCGTGCAGCAGCGCCGCCAGGAACAGGGTCTCGCGCCGCGGACCGGTTGCCGATCGGAAGTGGTCTGACTCCAGCAACGCATCGAGCACCATGCGGGTGTGAACGCCGACGTTGCCCTCGGCGTGGTAGCGCGAACTTTGTGGCGTCGTCTCGAGCGCGCGCAGGCGCGGGAAGACCTCGCAACAAGCGGCCCAGTCGTAGCCGGCGCGGGTGTCGGCGGGACACAGCGCGCGGATGGTTTCGTGGTCCATGTTCTTCTCCTTCGTGGACGTGTTCATTCGTCCGCATCCGGGCCGGTCCACCCGGCGGCGGGATGCGGTGCGTACAGGTCCGCCTGCGGCGCCAACCCGTTGGGAATCACCGGCCGGGTGCTGTGGTGCGAGCCCGAGTCCAGGATCGTCTGGACGAAGTCCGGGCGGACCCACTTGCAGCGGCCCAGCACCTCGCGTTCGTCTTCGAGCTTGAGGTACAGCCCCTCCGACAGGTCCGACTTGTCGGTCTGCCGCCAGGCCAGCGCCAGGTCGAGCCCCTGCCGCCGCACACCGGCCTCGAAGGCCTCGCGCCATTGCGGGCTCTTCGCGAGCGACGGCTGCACGAAGGACCGCAGCGCCTTGAGGTCACGCGGCATCGGGCCGGCATGCAGCACGGGGACACTCACGACCGGCGAGCCGGCCAGCAGCGCGTGCCGGCGCGGCGTGCTCAGGAACACGCCCTCGACGCGGTCGTAGATGTCGAACTCGCAGAACCAGTGCGGCAGCCGGTCGTAGCTGACCGAGTGCTTGGCGTACAGCCACTCGCCGTACATCACGTAGCGGTCCTCGAGCAGTTCGAGCAACCGGGCCTCGTGCGCCGTCGCCCATTGCTTGAACGGCCCGAACTGCCGCTCGCGGCCTCCGCCGGCGAGGTAGTGCCCGCGGGATTGCAGCAGCAGCTCGCCGCCAGAGGTGAACGAGATTCCGGCATTGGCACCGTCGAGCTTCTCCTCGATGACGGCGTGCCGGCCCGCAAGCGTGGCGATGCGGACGTGCTCGTGGCCTTCGTCGCCGGGTTGCAGGCGCGAGCCTTCGAGGTGCGGCGTCCTGGGGTACTTCAGGATCTCCAGCGAGGAAATGTGAGGGTCGACGTGTGTCGCCGACCCGATGTGCGCAGACATGGTCGTCTCCTGGTTCGTGGGAACGAACCGACGACTTGGCGTGCGCGGTGCTTGTCTGGCTGGGCGTCCGCCGCTCGCATGGCGTGGGCGGGGAGGACACGGAGAGTGGCTGCAGCGGCCGTGCTCATGGCGGGCATGAGACGGATGGCGGTCGACGGCTTAGAGGGCGGCGGTGCGGCAGGACACGATGGACTCCGTGTGGGCGAGCAAGTGGGGGAAAGGTGCGCAGTCTAAGGACGACGTGAGGCGAGTGCAAGGCCGCGTGTGTTGTCGCGACAACGCGGTGTGCCGGTCCGACTGCATCTCGGGGGCCGCTTCAGGCTGAGTGCAGCCGGTCGTCAAGAACCTCTTGACGGGCAGTTTCCGACCCTCTGCTGACCGTCAGGCCGCTGCTCTCGAGGGCAATAAGCAGTCGCTCAGCGTTTGACTCGCAAGGATCCGCGGGATGCACTTCAAAGTTGAACTCAAGCTTTCTCCTTCGGTCCGGCAACAGTTGCTGGGCATCGCGACCGTCACCATTCAAGTGGAGAACTTGAGTCGGGAAAGGTCGGGCGGGCACAACGCCCGCTTTCGCGCTCAAGCACGTAGAAGTTGTATCGAAAAGACATTTCCGTGTCGTCGCGACAGGCGATCCCCCCATACAGGCGCGCATAGGTGAAGCGTGAGCCGCTGCTGGATCGGTAGCTGTCTTTGGTCTCGAGCACCAGTTTTCCGTCCTGATCCTTTACACGCAGCGTGCCCGAGGAAGCGTTCGTCGGAATCTCGTAGTCGATCAGGATGTCCGGCCCTTGCGCGCCCAGTTGCGTGACGATGATGAACACCGCGCGCTGCTCGGTCACCAGTTGCTCTTGTGTCAATACACGCCAGGTCGCTGTGCTCCGCAACCGAGGCCCCAGCTGCAGTGCCTTCCCTTCCAGCAATACCACCGCCGTCTCCGGCGCTGGACTGCTGCGGGTCGGGCTTGCCAGCAGCACACGGGAAAACCGTTGTACCAGCGCTTCGAGCAGCTCCTGTGCGGTGCGGTTGCTGGCATCGCGAGCGTGAACCGGCGCTGCATGGAAGCCTGACATCGCCAAAGCCAGCAAGGCGATCAGGAGACTGCGGCTGCGCTTGGAGAACGTCCTCCTTGTTTCACCGAAAACGATATTGCGTCGTGGTCGGTCAGATTGCATTGGAGCCTGGCGAACATGAATGTTTGACGTTTGAGATGTGGATTCCATATGCGGCAATTTTCTGAATCGCGGCGGCGAAGCCTATCAGGGCAGGTGAAGTACGCACAGCGCCACTCAACGTGCCGAGCCTGCGAGGCGCAAAGCAGGCGTTCGTGAAGGGCCGCTCATGGCCGAGAGCAGCCGTCACCGACGCTTGCGTGACCGACGGCCATCACTGCAAACCAGCCTTTGACCGCTCACGTCACGCAGGCCACCTGAACAGCGACGAGACCCCTACCACCCCTCCCCGTCCCGACGCCCCGCAAACCGCGCCAGCAGAAAATCCACGAACGCCCGCGTCTTCGCCGACAGGTTCTCCTTCGTCGGGAAGACGACGTGAATGTCGGCGGGTGGCGGGGACCAGTCGGGCAGGACCTCGACAAGCCGCCCCGACCGCAGGAACGGCGCCGCATCCCACTCCGACCGCATCGCGATGCCGTGCCCATCGAGGGCCCACGACAACACGCTGTCGCCGTCGTTGCTGCTCAGCGGTCCACGCACCTTCACCGTCTCCTGGCGGGTGCCCGCACGCAGGTGCCAGGTGCCGAAGGTCTCGTCGCCTTCACGCAGGAAGAGACACGGGTGCCGCGCCAGCTCGCGTGGTGCCGCCGGCACGCCGGCGCGACGGAGGTAGGCCGGTGAAGCGCACAGCAGCCGCCGGTTCGGCGCCAGCAACCGCGCGGTGAGGCGCGCATCGGGCAGTTCGCCGAAACGGATCCCCACGTCGAGGCCCTGCTCCACGAGGTTCACGGGGCGGTCGTCGAGGTGCAACTGCACCTCCACACCGGGATGCACGCGGGCGAACTTCGAGAGCGCGGGCGCCACGTGCCGCCGGCCGAAGCCGAGCGTCGCGCCCACGCGCAGCAGGCCCTGCGGCGCGGCCTTCGCGCCGGCCACGGTGCGCTCCAGCGCGTCGAGGTCCGCCAGCAGCTTCGTACCTTCGCCGAGGTAGGTCTCGCCCTCCGGCGTGAGGCTCATGCGGCGCGTGGTGCGGTGGAGCAGGCGCACGCCGAGGCGGGCCTCCAGTGCGGCCAGCCGCTTGCTCACCGACGGGGGCGTGACCCCGAGCTCCTGGGCCGCCGCGGCGAGCTGGCCGTGGGCCACCAGGAGCTTGAAGAAGGCGAGGTCGGAGAAGGCATCCATCGCGTCGATTCGGTCGTTGAAGGCAAGAATGAAGTGTCTCACCGGCCATTCATCCTTGCAGCACCCGCGCCTAGGATGACGCCATGCCCACCCGTTCCACCCTCCACGCGCTGTTCCCCGGCTTCGAGCACCGCACCGTCGACGTCGGAGGCGGTGTCGAGATCGCCGCCACCGTCGGTGGCTCCGGCCCGCCGCTGCTGCTGTTGCACGGCCACCCGCAGACCCGCGCGATCTGGCACCAGGTCGCGCCTCGCCTGGCCGAGCACCACACGCTGGTGATGCCCGACCTGCGCGGCTATGGCGATTCGTCGAAGCCCGCCGGCACGGAGCCGCTGATCTACAGCAAGCGCACGATGGCCCGCGACCAGGTGGCGCTGATGGCCCGGCTCGGCTTCGACCGCTTCGACGTGATGGCCCACGACCGCGGCGCCCGCGTGGCCCACCGGCTGGCGATGGACCACCCCGCCGCCGTGCGCCGCCTGGTGCTGCTGGACGTGGCGCCCACGCTCGCGATGTACGAGCAGACCGGCGAGGCGTTCGCCCGCGCCTACTGGCACTGGTTCTTCCTGATCCAGCCGGCCCCGCTGCCCGAACGGCTCATCGAGGCCGACCCCGGCGCCTACGTGCTCGAGGTGATGGGCCGCCGCAGCGCGGGCCTCGCGCCCTTCGACCCGCGGGCGCTGGCCGAGTACCAGCGCGGTGTGGCCCAGCCCGGCGCGGCCCACGGGCTGTGCGAGGACTACCGCGCCTCGGCCGGCATCGACCTGAAACATGACGGGGAAGACCGCGATGCGGGCCGCCAGCTGTCGATGCCGCTGCTCGTGCTGTGGGGCGAACACGGGGTGGTGCACCGCTGCTTCCAGCCGCTCGCCGAGTGGCGCCGCGTCGCCGCGCACGTCGAGGGCCACCCGCTGCCCTGCGGCCACTACATCGCCGAGGAGGCGCCGGAGGTGCTGCTCGAACGCGTGACCCCGTTCTTCGCCCGGGAGGCCGCATGACCGCCCGCACGCTCTACCGCAAGCTGGTCGACTCGCACACCGTCGCCGAACTCGACGCCGACAACGTGCTGCTGTTCTGCGACCTGCACCTGATGAACGAGTACACCAGCCCGCAGGCCTTCGCCGGGCTGCACGACCAGGGCCGCGGCGTGCTGATGCCGGGCCAGAACGTCGCGGTGGTGAGCCACATCATCCCGACCCACCCGGGCGCACACCGCGTGATCCAGGACCCCGCCTCGGCGCTGCAGGCCAGCAACCTCAAGCGCAACTGCGACCGCCACGGCATCGCCCTCTTCGACACGAACGACGCCCTGCAGGGCATCGAGCACATCATCGCGCCCGAGCACGGGATGATCCGCCCCGGCATGGTGGTGATCTGCGGCGACAGCCACACCACCACCTACGGCGCGCTGGGCGCCCTGGGCTTCGGCATCGGCACGTCCGAGGTCGAGCACGTGCTGGCGACGCAGACGCTCGTCTACCGGCTCGCCCGCGACATGCGCATCCGCATCGACGGCCGCCTGCCCGTGGGCACCACGTCGAAGGACCTGATCCTGATGGTGATCGGCCGCATCGGCGCGCAGGGCGCGCGCGGCTGCGTGGTGGAGTTCTGCGGCAGCGCGATCGAGGCGCTGTCGGTCGAGGCGCGCTTCACGCTGTGCAACATGGCGGTGGAAGCCGGCGCCCGGGGCGCGCTGATCGCCCCCGATGCCCGGGCGATCGACTACGTGCTCGAACGCGCGGTCGACATCGACGGCGAACAGCGCACCGCCGCCCTCGCCCACTGGGCCACGCTGTTCACCGACGACGGCGCCGCCTTCGACATCGAACACCGCTTCGACGCCGCCGACGTCGTGCCCTACGTCACCTGGGGCACGAGCCCGGACCAGGCCGTGCCGGTCACCGGCCGCGTGCCCGCCGCGGACGGCGAGCAGCGCACGAGCCTGCTGCAGGCGATGCGCTACACGGGCCTGGCCGAAGGGACGCCGCTCGAAGGCCTGCCCGTGCAGCACGTGTTCATCGGCTCCTGCACCAACGCCCGCATCGAGGACCTGCGCGCCGCTGCCGCCGTGGTGAAGGGACGCCACGTCGCCCCGGGCCTGCGCGCGATGGTGGTGCCCGGTTCCGGTGCAGTGAAGCAGCAGGCGGAGGCCGAAGGCGTCGCGCAGGTGCTGATCGACGCCGGCTTCGAGTGGCGCCAGCCGGGCTGCTCGATGTGCCTCGCGATGAACGACGACGTGCTCGCCCCCGGCCAGCGCTGCGCGTCGACGACCAACCGCAACTTCGAGGGCCGCCAGGGCCGCGGCGCCATCACCCACCTGATGAGCCCGGCGATGGCCGCCGCCGCGGCCGTGACCGGCCACATCACCGACGTGCGCCAGCTGGAGCCCCTCGCATGAACACCACCGCCCGTGGCCCCGTCGCCGGCATCGCCGCCGCGCTGGACATCGCCAACCTCGACACCGACCAGATCATGCCGAAGCAGTTCCTGCGCGGCATCGACAAGGCCGGCCTCGACCGCGGCCTGCTGTGGGACCTGCGCTTCGACGGCGACGGCCGGCCGCGCCCGGATTTCGTGTTGAATCGCCCCGCCTGGGCCGGCACACGCGTGCTCGTCGCGGGCCCGAACTTCGGCTGCGGCTCGAGCCGCGAGCATGCGGTGTGGGGCCTGCAGCAGTACGGCATCGAAGCCGTGGTGGCCCCGGGCTTCGGCGAGATCTTCTACTCGAACGCGCTGAACAACGGCCTGCTGGTGGCGGCGGTGTCCCCCGAGGACGGCCTCGCGTTGCTGAACGAGGCGGACGCGGACGAGCCGCTGCACATCGAGGTCGATGCCGTGTCGATGACGGTGCGCACGCCCACGCGGTCCGTGCCGTTCACGCTGTCGGAGCGGCACCGCCGCATGGTGCTGGACGGGCTGGACCTGATCGGCGCGTCGCTCGCGTACCGCGACCGGATCGAGGCCTTCGCGTCGCGACACCATGCCGAACAGCCCTGGGTGAAGGACGTGGCGCGCCGCACGCGCCAGCGGCTGGGCCGCACCTGAGGTTCAGCGCCGACGTTTCGCCACGAGGGCGAGCAGCCCGATGCCGAACAGCGCCCAGGTGGCCGGCTCGGGCACCGGCCCGGCGAACGGCGCGTTGTTCAGCCACGTCTGCCATCCGATGCCGGTCACCACGTCGGCGGTGCGGTCGTTGAACACGTCGCCGTAGCCCCAGTGGAAGCCCTCCGGCGGGAGGCCGTCGCCGAAGTTCCACTCGGGCGGCATCAAGGGTGCATCGCGGAGTTCCATCCGATAGTGCGCCGGTCCGTCCGCGGTGACCGCGCCGAAGGCGATCGACACCGAAAACGGCGTGCACTTCGTGTCGAGGCAGTTGCCGAGGGTGTCGACGGTTCCCGATTGCGCCCGCACGACGATCGACCCGCCCAGCCCGTCGACCAGGTAGAAGCGGGTCGCCGGGTGGTTCCAGCCCCCGAAGTGATAACGGTAGATGGACGCGTCGTACACCCCCACCCCGGGATCCGGGTCGCGGTCGACCGCGTCGTGGTTGTACGTGAAATCGCCCCAGCCCCACCGGGCGTTCCATTCCAGTTCGAAGAGCTGGGCCCGGACCGACGCGGCGAGGCACGAGGCCAGTAGGAAAACGCTCAGGGAACGGATGTGCATGGTTCTCCTCCTGGATGTCCGGAGGACTCTAGACAGCGCGGACGCGGCTTTCAACCGCCAGCCGACCAACGGTCGCGGCCGTCGTGCAACGGCCGGGCGCCTATCCTTTTCGCTGCGGGTAGATCGTCTCGCCCCGCTTGAGCATCTCGACGAACGCCGTGATCTTCCGCTGGCGTCCCGCCTCGGTCTTCAGCTGATGCACGCGGAACGCCAGTGCGAAGCGGTTCTGCGCGGTGAGGCGCGCCAGCATGGCCTTCGCCTCCGGCTCGGCGTCGATCGCGGCCTGCAGGTCGGCCGGGATCTTCATCTCCTTGCTGCCACCGTAGGCCTTGTCCCAGCGCCCGTCGGCTTTCGCGGCCTCGACTTCGGCGAGGCCGTGCGGGGTCATCCGGCCGGCCGCCATCAGGCGGGCGACGTTGCCCACGTTGATCCGGCTCCACACGCTGGTCTTGCGCCGGCGCGTGTAGCGCTGCAGGTAGCTCGTGTCGTCGAAGCCCTTGCGGATCGCGTCGATCCAGCCCCAGCACAGCACCACGTCGATGGCCTGCTTCGGGGTGATCGACGGCAGGCCCGACCCCAGCTTGTGGATCTTGATCCACACCTCGTCCTCCACGTCGTGGTGGCGAGAGAGCCAGTCGTGGAAGGCCTGCTCGTCGGCGAACTCGTGGACCTTGCGGGGGTCGACCGTGACCGGTGCCATGCGGGTGCTCCTGTGGGTGTGCACCCGCACTGTAGCCACCGTCACTTCGGCAGGCGCAGCGCCATCAGGCCGTCGACGGTGCTCCGGGTCAGCGTGTTCGGCAAGGCCGGCACGATCGTGCGCGCCGCGGCCGGGATGCTGCCCGGATGGATCACCGCGACCTGCACCGCGCGGGACTGTTCGTCGAGCAGCACGAGGTAGTAGCGGTCGTCGGTGGCACGGCGCCACACGGGCCCCGCGGCGCCGGCGCGGTTGTTCGCGTCGATGACCGCGGCCTGGGTCATCACCGTGCGGCTGTTGGCGTCCAGCAGGTCGGCATTGCCCGCGAAGTTCTCGATGCCGCAGCCCTGGATGCCACAGGTCGAGCCACCGAGCGAGCCCACCTGGAACGAACGGATGCCGGTGCTGACGATGTCGCGGTTGCCGTACTGGCGGCCCTGCGATTCGGCCACCACCTCCAGCAGGTTGATCTGCCCGCAGCCGTCGCCGAGGCCCGCGTTGTTGGAGTTGCTGAAGCAGTGGCACGGGCTGTAGCCGGACCAGCCGTCGCGGAACAGTTCCGACGGCGCGATGCCGAGCCACGGCGAGTCTTCCGCGCGCTCGTCCTTGCCGCCGGTCACGCAGCTGAGCGGTTTCATCGACGGGTCGTCCGCGTACGGCATCGACGCCAGCATCACGACGAGCTTGGAGCCTTTCCAGCCGGTGAAGTCGAGGTCCGAACCGGGGCAGTACGGGTCGCTGCCCGGGCCGCACTTGAACGGCTTCTGCTGCATCGCGTAGACGGTGCAGCTGTTGCCGAGGTCGGCCGGCAGCACCGTGGTCTTGTTGGGGCCGGAGAAGTGGAAGTTGTAGGTCTTCTCGGGCATGCGGCGGTCCCAGAACGAGCGGATCGCCCAGTCGCCGTCGTTCGCGGCCAGCGGCTGGTAGACCACCAGCTGCTTGAGGCGCAGCGGGCCGTCGAGCACGAGCGCCAGTTCCTCGTTGAACGGGCTCAGCTTGTCGTTCGTGACCTCGTGCGGCACGCGGCAGCACGACTCGGTGCCCCACGGGTACTTGATGACCTCCGACTGCACGGTGCAGCTGGCGTCGCCGGCCGGCGTCTCGACCCGCCGGCCCCAGTACCCCTTGGCGCCGATGTTCGTGAAGGTGAGCGTGCCGCCCGGCGACGGCGAGCCGGTGTTCACCGGCGTGGCCGCCGCGTGGGCCGGGGCCTGCGTGTTGCCGAGGTCGGACCAGGTGCCGTTGGCATTGCCGTTGCCGTTGCCGTTGCCCGTCTCGGGCGCGGGCGCGGGCGCGGGTGCCGGGGTCGGCGCGGGGCTGGCCGCACCACCGCCGCCACCACCACAGGCGGTCAAGGCCGCGGTGAGTGCCACGGCCAGCAGCGCGACACGCGCGAGGGAAGACGTTTCGTTCATGGGATCAGGGGGAGTGGGCAGCGTCGCCTGGCGCAAGTTGCGGACCACGCCCCCTCGCCCCGTGACATCCCTCACACCGGACCGATCGTGTCGCCTCCCCGGACCATTTCCCGTCCGAGGGCGCCGCGATTCGTCAGATGGGCGCGTGCTCAGCGCTGCAGCGCCGCCCGCAGCGCGAGGCGCCGCCGTTCCGCCGGCAGCCGGGCCACCGCCCCGTAGAACGCGCTCATGGCCTCGCACCGGGCGCCCCCCGAGGCCCGGACCTCGCCGGCGGACCGGAGCAGCGTCACCTGCGCCGGAGTCAGCGCGAGCAGCACCGGCTGCAGCGCCCGGTGCACGGCACCGGGGGACAGCGGCTTGCCGCGCCGGGCCGGGGTCGATGCCAGCAGCACCTTGAAGGTGGCGTCGGCCTTCACCAGTGGGGCGGGCAGCAGCACCGCGAGGTCGAGCGTCCCGTCGAGGGCGGCCCGGCACACGAGCGGGCCGGCCTCGGACGCGATCGCGAGCGTGCGGCGGGTCAGTTCGGCGTGCTGTTCGAGCAGCGGGTCGGGTGCCGTCGCGAGCGCGATGCCCACGAGGCCATGCTGCACCTGGCGGGCGGCCGCCATCATGTCGCGGTCGTCGGCGCCCCGCTGCCGCGCGGCCCAGGCCGCGTCGGCGGCCTGGCGGGTGGCGCCGGGGAACCGCAGGTCGAGCGCACGCCAGACCGTGTCGGTGGCGAGGGACTGTGCCAGCGCGTCGACCGAGGGATACACGGAGGCCACGAGCGGTCGCGGGTCGGCGGGCCGAGGGTGACCCGAGGGCCACGCCGCCACGGCGAACGCCAGCACCGCCGCGCCCGCCACGAGGACGGCCTCGCCCGGACGCTGCGCGATCCAGCCTTGCAGGGCGGCCGTGACCCGGGTGACCCGCGCGTTCATCTCCCGGCGCCCGCGGTCGGCGCTCCCCATCCTGGTCTCATGGGGCGAGCTTAGCCGCCCGGGTCACTTGCCGACGTGAGCAAATGTCAGCCGAGCACTACGTGGCGCCCCGTCACCGCCCGGCCCGCGTCCGAGAGCAGGAAGGCGATGGCCCGGGCCGCGTCGGGCAGCGGGGTCCAGCCCGCGGGATCGGCATCGGGCATCGCGGCACGGTTGGCCGGGGTGTCGAGCACGGTCGGCGCGACGCTGTTGACGCGGATCCCCTCCCCGCGCAACTCCGCCGCCTGCGACTCCACGAGCCGCTGCAGCGCGGCCTTCGACGCCGCGTAGGCGCCCTTGTACGCGTCGCCCGCCGCGGCGGACGCGGCCGACACCGCGACGATGCTGCCGCCCGAGCCGCCGCGGATCAGCGGCACGAGGTGTTTCGTCACGGTCACGAACGACCACGCGTTGAGGTCCATCAGGCGGTCCCACGTGGCGCGCGACAGCTCGTTCACCGGCTCACCCATCTCGAACCCGCCGGCCGTGTGCACGAGCATCTCGACGCTGCCGAAGCGGCGGGCGATCAGGCTCGCGGCATGGGCCATGGCCGTGTCCGAGGTCACGTCGGCCGCGAGCGACAGCACGCCGTGCGGTGCCTCGGCGAGGTGGCGGTTGATCAGCACGAGGTTGTTGCCGGGGCCCAGCTCGGCGGCCACGGCCTGGCCCAGGGCGCCGGCAGCGCCGGTGATCACGACGGTGCGGGGTGCGGCGGTGGACATGGTGGGTGACCGGTTGGTGGCGACACGTCCATTCTCGCGCGAAGCGGCGTTCAGCCCACGATGCTCGCCACGCGCCGCAGCAGCTCCGCCTTCGTGAACGGCTTGTCGAGGCTCGCGCAGCCCGAGACCATCAGCGTCTCGTGGGCCTCGGCCGACAGCGTGTCGCCGGTGGTGAACAGCACGCGGCGCGCGAGGTGCGGATGGCGCCGCGCGATCTCGCGCCACAGCGCGCGGCCGTCCATGTCGGGCATGCGCAGGTCGCACAGCACGGCGTCGAAGCGGGCGTGGTCGAGCAGCGCGAGCGCGACGGCGCCCGACTCGGCCGTCGCCACCTCGTGGCCGCCGGACTCGAGCATGTCGCGCACCATCGACCCGATCTCCGATTCGTCGTCGACCACCAGCACGCGGGTGCAGGCCGGTTCGTCGCCCGCGGCCTCGGGCGGTTCGGGCTGTGGCACGGGCACCTGCTCCGGCGCCGCCAGCGTCAGCCGGAAGCTCGCGCCGCCGAGCGGCGACCGATCGCCGAGCACCAGGTCACCGCCATGTTCCCGCGCGACCGACCGCGACACCGAGAGTCCGAGGCCCGTGCCCACGCCTTCGGCCTTCGTCGTGAAGAACGGTTCGAAGAGGCGCGCGGCCACGTCCGGCGGCACGCCCGGCCCGCTGTCGTCGACCTGCAGCCGCACGGTCGGACCCTCGCGCGCGGTGCTCACCCGCACGACGCGGGGGGCCGGGGCCATGGACACGGCATGCTGGGCGTTGACCAGCAGGTTCAGCACCACCTGGCACAGCTGGTCGGGGTCGCCGCTGAACTCGGGCAGCGCGGGGTCGAGCGCGAGCGCCAGGTCCACGCCGCTGCTGCGGTACGCGTACCCCAGCATCTCGGCCGCGCCACGCACCACCTGGTTCAGGTCGACCGGCTGGCGGTCGGCCGGGCGGCTGCGGGCCATGTTGAGGAAGGTGCGCACGATGCGCGCGCAGCGGTCGGTGGCATCGTGGATGCGGCGGGCTTCCTGCACGAGGTCGGGCCGGTCGGCCGCGCGTTCCTGCAGCAGCAGCGCGCGGCCCATCGCCACGGCCAGCGGGTTGTTCAACTCGTGGGCCACGCCGGCCAGCAGGCTGCCCATCATCGTGAGCTTCTCGCCCTGGCGCAGCGCCTCGCGCTGCTGCTCGATCTGGCGGGCCGCCTCGTAGCGTTCGGACAGATCGGCAAAGGACGCCGTGAAGAACACCGTGCCGTCGGCCTCGGTGCGCCACATCACCATCTCGATGGGGAACTCGCGGCCGTCGGCGCGCCGGGCCTCCAGCTCCACGCGCCGGCCCAGCATGCCGGGGATCTCGTTCCAGTAGGTGCGGCGGTGGCGTTCGGGAATGAGCAGCTCGCCCACCTTGCGCCCGATCACGTCGGCACGCCGCCAGCCGAACATGGTCTCGGCCGCGGGGTTGAACTCGACGATGCTGCCGGTGTGGTCGGTGGACACCAGCGCGGCCAGCGCGTTGTCGAACACCGCGGCCTTGAGCGCCTCGCTCGCCTTGAGCTGGCGTTGCTTCTCGGCGAGCTGCAGTTCGCCGATGCGGGCCTCGGTGTGGTCGAGCCCGCACACCACGACGAGCACCACCTCGCCCTCCTCGTCCACGTACGGCACCAGGTCCTGCTCGCGGTAGCGGCGGCCCTGGCGCTCGTAGTCGACCCAGCCCTCGAGGTGCAGCGACTCGCCGGCGAACAGCCGCGCGAAGATGGGCTCGAAGCTGCGGTACAGCGCGGGGTCGAGGACCTCCGACAGGTGATGCCCGATCACCTCGTCCTCCGGCAGCTCCATGAAGGCGAGCGCCTGGGTGTTCGCCCAGACGTAGCGCAGGTCGCGGTCGACGACGGCCACGCGCGTGGCGATGTGCTGCAGCAGCTGGCTCATCAGCCGCGGGTCGAGCGGGAGCGTGGGCGCGAGCGAGGCGTGCCAGGGCGCCTTGGACCAGCTCAGGACTCGACCAGCGTCGCTCATGGGTGCGGTTCGGAAGGTGGGCGGCGCCGGAATGCGCCATGCAACGCATCGTAGCGCAGCGCCCGCCCCCTCCCGGCCGTCACTCGCCGAGGTAGGCCGCCCGCACCTTCGGGTCGACCAGCAGCGCCTTGGCGTCGCCCTTCATGGTGATCTCGCCGGACTCCAGCACGTAGGCGCGGTCGGCCAGCTGCAGCGCGCGGCTCGCGTTCTGCTCGACGAGCAGCACGGTCACGCCCTGCTTCGCGATGGACTCGACCACCTCGAAGATCTTGTCGACCATGATGGGCGAGAGGCCCATCGACGGTTCGTCGAGCAGCAGCAGCTTCGGCCGGGACATCAGCGCGCGGCCCATCGCGAGCATCTGCTGCTCGCCGCCGGACAGCGTGCCGGCGAGCTGTTTGCGGCGCTCCTTCAGGCGGGGGAACAGCGCGAAGACCTTGTCGATGTCGGCGTCGATGTCGGCGTCCTTGCGGATGAACGCGCCCATCAGCAGGTTTTCCTCGATGCTCATGCGCGTGAACGTGCCACGGCCTTCCGGCACCATCACCAGCCCCTGCGGCACGAGGTTCCAGGCGCCCTGTCCACCGATGGCGCGGCCCATGTACGTGGCCGAGCCGGACTTGATGGGTTGCAGGCCGGTGATGGCCTTGAGCGTGGTGCTCTTGCCGGCGCCGTTGGCGCCGATCAGGCTCACCACCTCGTTCTCGAAGACCTCGAACGAGATGCCCTTGACCGCCTGGATGCCGCCGTACGAGACGTGCAGGTCATCCACCTTCATCAGCAGCGTGCCGCTCATGGCGCCACCGCCTTCTGGCCGTGGCCGGAACCGAGGTACGCCTCGATCACCGCCTCGTTGGCCTGCACCTGCGAGGGCGTGCCCTCGGCGATCTGCTTGCCGTGGTCGAGCACGGTGACGCCGTCGCACAGGCCCATCACGAGCTTCACGTCATGTTCGATCAGCAGCACCGACCTCCCGTCGTTGCGGATGCGGTCGATGAGCTGGCGCAGCACCACCTTCTCCGTGGCGTTCATGCCGGCCGCGGGCTCGTCGAGCGCCAGCAGCTTCGGATCGGTGGCGAGCGCCCGGGCGATCTCGAGCCGGCGCTGGTCGCCGTAGCTCAGCGTGCGGGCCTTGTACTCGGCGAAGGCCTCGATGCCGACGTAGGCCAGCAGTTCGCGGGCGCGGGCCTCGATGGCGGCTTCCTCGTCCTTGAAGGTCTTCGTGCGGAACACGGCGCCGATCAGGCCCGAGTGGGTGCGCGCGTGGCGCCCCACCATCACGTTCTCGAGAGCGGTCATGTCGGCGAAAAGGCGGATGTTCTGGAACGTGCGCGCGATGCCCGCTTTCGCGACTTCGTGCACCGCGGTGGGTTCGTAGGTCTGGCCGCCCAGCAGGAACTTGCCGCTGTCGGGCGTGTAGAGGCCGGTGATGACGTTGAAGAACGTGGTCTTGCCGGCGCCGTTGGGGCCGATCAGACCGTACACCTGGCCGGGGTTGATGCGGATGCTGACGTCCGACAGGGCCTGCAGGCCGCCGAACCGCTTCGAGACACCGCTCACTTCGAGGACGGCATTGCTCATGCCTGGCCTCCCTTCGGCGCACCCTTGCGTCCGTGTTCGGGGGCCGGCCACAACCCTCGCGGCCTCGACAGCATGATGCCGATCATCGCCAGCGAGATCAGCAGCTGCCGCAGGATGGAGGCGTCCAGGCGCCCGCCGCTCATCTCCTGCAGCGGGCCGGCGACGTAACGCAGCGTCTCGGGCAGTGCGGCGAGCAGCAGCGCACCGACGATCACGCCGGGGATGTGGCCCATGCCGCCCAGCACCACCATCGCGACGATCATCACCGACTCGTTCAGCGCGAACGACTCGGGCGACACGAACCGCTGGAAGGTGGCGAACATCACGCCCGACACACCGCCGAAGGTGGCGCCCATGCCGAAGGCGAGCAGCTTCATGTTGCGGGTGTTGATGCCCATGGCCTTCGCGGCCACTTCGTCTTCCCGGATGGCCATCCACGCGCGGCCGATGCGCGAGCGCTCGAGCCGGTAGCAGATGAACACGCTGATCAGCACGAGCACCAGGAACATGTAGTAGTACTGCGTCACGCCAGGGATCTCGAGGCCGAAGATCTCCTTCGACTTGTTGAGGTCCATGCCAAAGAGCCGCGCCGAATCGATGTCGGACAGGCCCTGCGCGCCGTTCGTGAAGTTGATGGGCTTGTTCAGGTTGGTGACGATCTCGCGGATGATCTCGCCGAAGCCGAGCGTCACGATGGCGAGGTAGTCGCCGCGCAGCTTGAGGGTGGGCGCCCCGAGCAGCACGCCCAGCACCCCGGCCACGAAGGCCCCGAGCGGGATGGCGATCCACAGCGAGGTGTGCAGGCCGTTCGGGAAATATTCCTTGAGGGCCGGGAACTGGTTCGTCAGGTGGGGCGACGCGAGCAGCGCGAACAGGTACGCGCCCACCGCGTAGAACGCGACGTAGCCGAGGTCGAGCAGGCCGGCGTAGCCCACCACGATGTTGAGGCCGAGGGCCAGCAGCACGTACAGCAGCGCGGCATCGATGATGCGCACCCAGCCGGGGCCGAAGGGCTGCACGATGAGCGGCAGGATGAACAGCGCGATGGCGGCGCCGACGAAGGTCAGCAGGGTCTGGTTCCGGAGTTGCATGATGTGGGACTCCGGTCAGGCGCGGTCGGCCACACGTTCGCCGAGCAGGCCCTGCGGGCGCAGCGTCAGCACGAGGATCAGCACGACGAAGGCGGTGACGTCCTTGTAGTCGCTGCCGATCACGCCGCCGGTGAGCACGCCCATGTAGCCGGCGGCCAGGGCCTCGATGACCCCGATCAGCACACCACCCACCATGGCGCCGGCCAGGTTGCCGATGCCGCCGAACACGGCCGCCGTGAAGGCCTTGAGGCCGGGCAGGAAGCCCATGGTGTGCTGCACCGTGCCGAGGTTCGCGGCGTACATCACGCCGGCCAGCGCGGCCAGCACCGCGCCGATCACGAACGTGAAGGAGATCACCGTGTCGGGGTTCACGCCCATCAGCGCGGCGGCCTTCGGATTCTCGGCCGTGGCGCGCATGGCGCGGCCGATGCGCGTCTTGTTCACCAGGAACATCAGGCCGAACAGCGTGACGACCGTGACCACGAGGATCAGGATCTGGACCGTGTTGATGACGGCGCCGCCGATGTTGTAGAGGTGCGCGTCGAGCAGGATCGGGAACGGCTTCGGGCTCGGCTTCCAGATGATCATGGCGAGGGTCTGCAGCAGCAGCGACATGCCCATGGCGGTGATCAGCGGGGCCAGGCGCGGCGCGTTGCGCAGCGGCCGGTAGGCGAGTTTCTCGATGACGAAGTTGAGGATGGCGCAGACCACCATGGCGGCGAGCAGCGCGATGAGCATCAGGAGCCACCCCGGCCAGCCGGTGCCCGAGAGGGCCGTGACCACGGTCCAGGCCGTGACGGCCCCGATCATGAGGACCTCTCCGTGCGCGAAGTTGATCAGGTTGATCACGCCGTACACCATGGTGTACCCGAGGGCGATGAGGGCGTAGACGCTGCCTAGCACCAGCCCGTTGATCATCTGCTGAATGAAGGTGTCCATCGAATGTGTTTTTTCCTGCGAATCAAGTGGGCGCCCGAGGGGCGGTCGGCTTCTTGTAGCAAAAACACTGCCATGGCTGCGTTCCGGCCCCAAGGAAACGGCCGAACGCTCCTCACAGGGGGCGGATTCTAGTGGGGGCCCGGGGCCCGGGCCTAAGCAGAAACACCACGACGGGATCCCCCTCATCCCGATGGCATGGCCCCATGCTCCCCTCTTAGGGAGGACATGTCCAGCGCGTGAACCCGGGTATTCTCCCGGCCACGAATACACACGGGGAAACGGGGATCACGACGCGGTTCGATACGCAGCCGCGCGGTCCCGATACGATGGCACTCTCGATCTACCAGCTCAAGCCGGCCTTCCAGAACCTGCTCCGCCCCCTGGCCGGCGCCCTCTTCCGGGTCGGCGTCACCGCCAACCAGGTGACCCTCTTCGCCTGCGCGGTCTCCGTGGCCCTGGGGCTCGGCCTCTACCTGGTGCCGGATTCCCGCGCTTTTGCGCTTTTGCCCGTCTGGTTTTTCGTTCGCATGGCCTTCAACGCCCTCGACGGCATGCTCGCCCGCGAGTTCGGCCAGCGCTCGAACCTCGGCGCCTACCTGAACGAGTTGACCGACGTGGTGTCCGACGCCGCGCTGTACCTGCCGTTCGCGCACCTCGCGCCGTTCGATCCGTTCTGGGTCGGCGCCTTCATCCTCGCCGCCGCGCTGTCGGAGATGGCCGGCATCCTCGGGCAGACGGTCGGCGCCTCGCGCCGCTACGACGGCCCGTTCGGCAAGAGCGACCGGGCCGTGCTGATCGGCACGCTCGGCCTCGCCGTGGCGTTGTGGCATCCGTTGCCGGCCTGGGTGGGCTGGCTGATTCCCCTGGCGGTCGGGTTGACCGCTTTCACCGTGGTCCGGCGCGTGCGTTCGGGCCTCCAGGAAATCCGATGAGTGTTGCCGCGCTGACGCGCCGACCGGTGCAGGAGCACCAGTTCAAGACCCACGATGGCGTCGACCTGTTCTACCGCCACTGGCCCGCCACCGACGGACCGCGCCGCGGCGTCGTCGTGCTGTTCCACCGCGGCCACGAGCACTCGGGCCGGATGGCCCATCTCGTCGACGAACTCGACCTGCCCGGCTTCGACTTCTTCGCGTGGGACGCCCGCGGCCACGGCCGCTCGCCCGGCGCACGCGGGTTCAGCCCGAGCTTCGGCACCTCGGTGCGCGACATCCAGACCTTCATGGCCCACCTCGGGGCCGACCACCAGGTGCGTCCGGAAGACACGTACGTGGTCGCGCAGAGCGTGGGCGCGGTGCTCGTGTCCACCTGGCTGCACGACTACGCGCCGCAGGTGCGCGGCGTGACGCTCGCGTCGCCGGCCTTCAAGGTGAAGCTGTACGTGCCGTTCGCGCGCACCGGCATCAAGCTGATGATGGCGCTGCGCGGCAACTTCTTCGTCAACAGCTACGTGAAGGCGAAGTTCCTCACGCACGACCCCGAGCGCATCGCCAGCTACGACACCGACCCGCTGATCACGCGCCCCATCTCGTCGAACATCCTGCTGGGCCTGTACGACGCGGCCGAGCGTGTGGTGGCCGACGCGGGCGCCATCACGGTGCCGCTGCAGCTGCTGATCTCGGGCGCCGACTGGGTGGTGCACGCGAAACCCCAGCACCAGTTCTTCGAGCGCCTGGGCAGCCCCGTCAAGGAATGCCACGAGCTGCCGGGCTTCTACCACGACACCCTCGGCGAACGCGACCGCGCGCCGGCCGTCGCGAAGATCCGCACGTTCATCGAGCAGCGTTTCGCCGAGGCCCCGCGGGTCGTCGACGTGCGCGACGCCCACGAGCGCGGCTTCACGTTCGACGAGTCTCGCGCGCTCGCCGAACCGCTCTCGCCGCTGAGCCCGCGCGGCATCTACTGGAACACCACCCGCGCCAGCCTGAAGTGGGCGGCCCCCTTGTCGAAGGGCCTGCAGATCGGCCGCGACACGGGCCACGACTCGGGCAGCACGCTCGACTACGTGTACCGCAACACGCCGCAGGGCGCGGGCCCCATCGGCCGGCTGATGGACCAGCAGTACCTGAACTCGATCGGCTGGCGCGGCATCCGCCAGCGCAAGGTCCACGTCGAGGAGCTGCTGCAGCTCGCGATGCAGACCACGCGCGACAACGGCCTGCCGCTCAACCTCATCGACATCGCCGCCGGCCACGGCCGCTACGTGCTCGACGCGGTGAACCAGAGCCCGATCCAGCCCGACTCGGTGCGCCTGCGCGACTACAGCGACATCAACGTGCGCGACGGCGCCACGCTGATCGTGAGCCGCGGCCTGCAGCAGATCGCCACGTTCGAGAAGGCCGACGCGTTCGACCGCGCGAGCCTCGCCCGCGCCCAACCCACGCCCACGGTCGCCGTGGTCTCGGGCCTGTACGAACTGTTCCCCGACAACGCGATGCTCGAGCGTTCGCTCGCGGGCCTCGCCGACGCGATGCCGGCCGGCGGCTGCCTCGTCTACACGGGCCAGCCGTGGCACCCGCAGCTGGAACTCATCGCCCGCGCGCTGACGAGCCACCGCGGTGGCGCGGCCTGGGTGATGCGCCGGCGCACCCAGCAGGAGATGGACCAGCTCGTGGCGGCCGCGGGCTTCCGCAAGGTCACGCAGCGCATCGACGAGTGGGGCATCTTCACGGTCTCGATGGCCGTGCGCGAGCCCCGATGACCCTGCCGCCGCTCTGGAAGCCGGGGCTCGTCTGGCTGCTCGTCCTCGGGCCGCTGTTCTTCATCACCTACGGCTTCGCGAACCACCAGGCCGCCGCGCACGCGGTGGTGCCGAGCATCGTGTTCGACTGGGAGCGGCACATCCCGCTGTGGCCGTGGACCATCCTGCCGTACTGGTCCATCGACTTCTTCTACGGGCTGTCGCTGCTCGTGTGCCGCACGCGGCTCGAGCTGAACCGCCAGGGCCTGCGGCTGCTGACGGCGCAGGTGATCTGCGTCGTGTGTTTCCTGCTGTTCCCGCTGAAGTTCTCCACGCCGCGCCCGCCCGTGGACGGCTGGGCCGGCCAGCTGTTCGACGCCCTCGCCGGCTTCGACCTGCCTTACAACCAGGCCCCGTCGCTGCACATCGTGCTGCTGCTGATCCTGTGGGACTTCTACCGGCAGCGCCTGCACGGCGGCTGGAAGATGGTGCTGCACGTCTGGAGCGCGCTGATCGGCATCTCGGTGCTGACCACGTACCAGCACCACTTCATCGACATCCCCACCGGCCTGCTGGCCGGCGCGCTGTGCCTGTGGCTGTGGCCGCTCCACGGTGAACGCCCGATGTGGCAATGGGGCGTGTCGGCGCAACGCCGGCGCATCGCCTTCTTCTATGCACTGGGCGCGTTCGCCTGCGTGCTGCTCGCGGGCCTCGGGCGCGCATGGTGGTGGTTCTACTGGCCGGCGGCGTCGCTCACGCTCGTGGCGCTCTGCTACGCCGCGCTCGGCGAACAGGGTTTCCAGAAGCGCGAGAACGGCCACCACAGCATCGCCGCGCGGCTGCTCTTCTGGCCGTACCGCGTGGCCGCCTGGCTCAACGCGCGCGCCTGGACGGTCGGCCTGCCCGGCAGCAACCAGGTGGGTGACCGCGACGTGTGGCTCGGCCGCCTGCCGCTGCCGTGGGACGGCGACCACCGCCGCTTCGGCCAGGTGGTGGACGTCACCGCCGAACTCGGCTTCCACCACAAGGGCGCGCGGTCGCACGGCTGGCTCGACCTCACCGACCCGAGCCCCGAACACCTGCTGAACGCCGCGCGGTCGGTCGAGAAGGCCTCGCGCAACGGACCGGTGCTGGTCAGCTGCGCGCTCGGTTTCTCGCGCAGCTCGGCCGTCGTGGCCACGTGGCTGTGCGTGTACGGCCATTGCCGCACGGTCGACGAGGCCGTCGCGCTGCTGCGCCAGGTGCGGCCCCAGGTGGTGCTGCGGCCCGGGCTGCTCGCGGTGATCTCGCAGGCGGTCGACCAGGGAAAGGACGTGCGATGAGTTCCCAGCCCCTGACCCCGGCCGAACGGGCGGCCTGCGCCGTGTGTGCCGACTGGCTGGCCACGTCGACGGCCGTCGGCCTCGTCGCGTGGTTCGCGGTGGCCGCGGCGCTGGCCGGCCTCGCCACCGGCGGCGCACCGCACCCGGTGCTGCTGCTCGTGCCGCTCGCGGTGTTCGAACGGTACCTCGCGGTGCGGATCGCGCTCGACGCGCGGCTGTTCGACCGCCTGGCCACCGGGTCGCTCGCGAACCTGGACGACCTCGATGCCGGCCTGCAGCAGACCCTGTCCGTGCCGGCCTCGAAGGCCGGCCGGCCCCTCGCGCCTCGCCTCGCCGGCGCGCGGCGGCTCTACCGGTGGCAGACCGTGGCCACCGTCCTGATCGTCCTGCTGGCGATCCTCGCCTGGTGCTGAACGGAGACTTCCTCGAATGACGACCCTGAAGCGGCTGCCCGGCGTGGCGGTCGGTGAGCTGATCATGTTCTTCGCGCGCGCGCTGACCGGCGTGCGCCCCATCTGGCGCGGCACGCTGCCCCGCCAGACCCAGCGCATCTACTTCGGCAACCACGGCAGCCACGGCGACTTCGTGCTGATCTGGACCACGCTGCCCGGACCCATCCGGGACATCACGCGGCCGGTGGCCGGCCAGGACTACTGGCTCGCCTCCGCGCTGCGCCGCTTCATCGGCCGCAACGTGTTCAACGCGCTGCTGATCGACCGGCAACCCAAGCCCGGTGAACCGACGCCGGTGGACCTGATGGCCGAATCGCTGAGCCACGGCGAGTCGCTGATCATCTTCCCCGAAGGCACGCGCAACACCACCGACGCGCCGCTGCTGCCGTTCAAGAGCGGCCTGTTCCACCTGGGTCGCCGCTCGCCCGGCGTCGAGCTGGTGCCGCTGTGGATCGACAACATCCGCCGCGTGATCCCGAAGGGGCAGTGGCTGCCGGTACCGATGGTCTGCAGCGTCACGTACGGTGAACCGCTCTCGGTCGGGCCCGACGAGGACAAGGACACCTTCCTGCGCCGGGCGGAAGCCGCGGTGCTCGCCTTGCGGCCTCAGGAAAGCATCGACGCATGAGCTACTCTCCCTCGCAGACGGCGCCGTTCGAAGCGCAGACCCAGTGGCTGTTCGTCGCCGTGCTCGGCGTGCTCATCGTCGCGTCCGTCATCGGCGGCCTGCTGAAGTGGCGCGTGGCCCATGGCCAACCGCACAACGTCATCGACAACCTCAACAGCCGCATCAAGGCCTGGTGGGTGATGGTGCTGCTGGTCAGCCTGTCGTTCGCGTTCGGCAAGACCGGCGTGATCCTGCTGTTCCTGTTCATGTCGTTCGCCGCGCTGCGCGAGTACGTGACGCTGACCTACACCCGCACGGCCGACCACCTCGTGCTCGCGCTGATGTTCTACGTCGCGCTGCCGCTGCAGTACTACCTGATCTGGATCGAGTGGTACGGGCTGTACTCCATCTTCATCCCGGTGCACGTGTTCCTGATCATGCCGATCCTCGCGAGCTTCGGCGGCGACACCAACCGCTTCCTCGAACGCACGGCGAAGATGCAGTGGGGGCTGATGATCTGCGTGTTCTGCCTGTCCCACCTGCCCGCGCTGCTCACACTGGACATCCCCGGGTACGAGGGCCGCAACCTGCTGCTGATCGCGTACCTGATCATGGTCGTGCAGGGCAGCGACGTGCTGCAGTACGTGTGGGGCAAGCTGATCGGCAAGCGCAAGGTCGCGCCCACGCTGTCGCCATCGAAGACGGTGGGCGGCCTCGTGGGTGGCATCGCGTCGGCCACCGCACTCGGCGCGGCGCTCTACTGGTGCACGCCGTTCAACCCGTGGCAGGCCGCGCTGGTGTCGCTGGGCATCTGCCTGATGGGCTTCCTCGGCGGGCTGGTGATGTCGGCCATCAAGCGGGATCGCGGGGTGAAGGACTGGGGGGCGATGATCGAGGGGCACGGCGGGATGCTGGACCGGCTCGACTCGGTGGTGTTCGCGGCGCCGATGTTTTTCCACGTGGTGCGCTACTGGTGGACGCCCTGACCCACACCGTCATCCCGGCGAACGCCGGGACCCACTGAGGTCGCAGCTCGCGGGTTCACCGGCGGGCCCCGGCGTTCGCCGGGGTGACGGCCTCAGTCGCCTCGCGCTTTCTCGTCCAGCTCGCGCAAGTGCGCCAGCTTGTCCGCGATCTTGACCTCGAGCCCGCGCGGCACCGGCTGGTACCACCCCGGCTCGGCCATGCCGTCCGGCAGGTAGGTCTCACCCGCCGCGTACGCCTCGGGTTCATCGTGCGCGTAGCGGTATGCCTTCCCGTGCCCCAGCTCCTTCATGAGCTTCGTGGGCGCGTTGCGCAGGTGGATGGGCACCTCGCGGGACTTGTCGCGCTTGATGAAGGCCCGCGCCGCGTTGTACGCGTTGTAGCCGGCGTTGCTCTTCGGGGCGATGGCGAGGTAGATCACGGCCTGCGCGAGGGCCAGCTCGCCCTCCGGTGAACCGAGCCGCTCGAACGTGGTGGCCGCGTCGTTGGCGAGCTGCATGGCCCGCGGGTCGGCGAGGCCGATGTCTTCCCACGCCATGCGCACGATGCGGCGCGACAGGTACTTCGCGTCGGCGCCCCCGTCGAGCATGCGCGTGAGCCAGTACAGCGCGGCATCGGGGTTGGACCCGCGCACCGACTTGTGCAGGGCGGAGATCTGGTCGTAGAAGTTGTCGCCGCCCTTGTCGAAGCGCCGGGCGTTGAGCGTCAGCGCGTTCTGCAGGAAGGCCGGGTCGATCACGTCGACCTTCGCCGCGCGGGCGGCCGTGCCCGTCTGCTCGAGCAGGTTGAGCAGGCGGCGGGCATCGCCGTCGGCGTAGCCCACCAGCGTGTCGATGGCGGCGCCCTCGAACGTGAGGTGGGTCAGCACCGTCTCGCGGGCGCGTTCGACGAGCTGCTTCAGCTCGTCGTCGGTCAGCGCCTGCAGCACGTAGACCTGGGCGCGGGACAGCAACGCGGAGTTCACCTCGAACGACGGGTTCTCGGTGGTGGCACCCACGAAGGTCACGAGGCCCGATTCGACGAACGGCAGCAGGCCGTCCTGCTGGCTCTTGTTGAAACGGTGGATCTCGTCGACGAAGAGGATGGTCTTCTTGCCGAGCGCGAGGTTGTGCTCGGCCTGCTCCATCGACGCGCGGATGTCCTTCACACCCGAGAACACGGCGGACAGCGCGATGAACTCGTAGCCGAAGGCGCTGGCGGTCAGCCGCGCCAGGGTGGTCTTGCCCACGCCCGGCGGGCCCCACAGGATCATCGAATGCGGCTTGCCGGACTCGAACGCGAGGCGCAGCGGCTTGCCGGGCCCGATCAGGTGCGACTGGCCGATGACCTCGTCGAGGTTGGCCGGACGCAGCGCCTCGGCCAGCGGCGCCGCCGGGGCGGAGTCGAACAGGTCGGCCATGGGAGGGTTACTGCTCCAGCACGTCGGCGCCGGCGGGTGGCACGAAGCGGAAGTGCGCGGGGTCGACCGCGACGTTGGTCTGCAGGTCGGTGAAGGTCAGGTCGGAACGCTGCCCGAAGCTGTCGACGATCTCGATGGCTGCGAGCTGCTTGCCCTTGAAGCCGATCTGGATGGACTGGAACTGCCCGTCCTTCGAGCGCGGCAGCGCCTGCGCCCACGACAGGCCGTTGCGGTCGGGCTGGGGCTTCAGGTCGAAGTCCTTGTCGAGGTCGCCGCCGGCGAGCAGCGCGGCCGGCGTGGCGCCGATGGCGGCGCTCATCTTGCGGGAGCTGGCCTGGTTCAGGTCCTTGTCGTAGATCCACACCTTCTGGCCGTCGGCCACGATGGCCTGGTCGAAGGGTTTCAGGTACGCGAAGCGGAAGCGGTTCGGGCGCTGGAACTCGAACTCGCCGGAGGACGTCTTTTTCTTCTTGCCGTCGGGCGACGTGACGACCTGCGAGAACGCGGACTTGCCGGACTTCACGTCGCGCACGAACTCGCGCAGCGTGTCGACGGCGTCGGCCCGGGCGGCCATGCTGGCCAGCAGCAGGCCGGCCGCGGCCAGGGACTTCAGGAACGGTGTGTTCATGCGGTACGGGGGCAGGCGGATCACTCGTCGCGCTTGGGCACGATGAGGTCGCGGTTGCCGTTGGTGGCCATGCTGGTTACGAGTCCGGACTTTTCCATTTGTTCCAGCAGGCGCGCGGCGCGGTTGTAGCCGATGCGCAGGTGGCGCTGCACGAGCGAGATGGACGCGCGGCGGTGCTGCAGCACGACGGCCACGGCCTGGTCGTACATCGCGTCGCCCTCGCCGCCCCCCTCGCCCACCGGCACCTCGCCGTCGGCGCCGCCGTCACCCAGCACCCCGCCTTCGAGGATGCCTTCGATGTAGTTGGGTTCGCCGCCCTGTTCCTTCAAGTAGTCCACCACACGGTGCACCTCGTCGTCGCTGACGAAGGCGCCGTGCACGCGGATGGGCAGGCCCGTGCCCGAGGGCATGTAGAGCATGTCGCCCATGCCCAGCAGCGCCTCCGCGCCCATCTGGTCGAGGATGGTGCGGCTGTCGATCTTGCTGCTCACCTGGAAGCTCAGGCGGGTCGGGATGTTGGCCTTGATCAGGCCGGTGATCACGTCGACGCTCGGGCGCTGGGTGGCGAGGATCAGGTGGATGCCGGCCGCGCGCGCCTTCTGGGCGAGGCGGGCGATCAGTTCCTCGATCTTCTTGCCCACCACCATCATCAGGTCGGCGAGTTCGTCGATCACCACGACGATGAACGGCAGGCGCTCGAGCGGCTCGGGCTGTTCGGGCGTCAGGCTGAACGGGTTCGGGATGCTTTCGCCGCGCTCGACGGCGTCGGAGATCTTCTTGTTGTAGCCCGCGAGGTTGCGCACGCCCAGCTTGCTCATCAGCTTGTAGCGGCGTTCCATCTCGCCGACACACCAGTTGAGCGCGTTCGACGCCTGCTTCATGTCGGTGACGACCGGCGCCAGCAGGTGCGGGATGCCCTCGTAGACGCTCATTTCGAGCATCTTCGGGTCGATCAGGATCAGGCGAACGTCGCGCGCCTCGGCCTTGTAGAGCAGGCTCAGGATCATCGCGTTGATGCCCACCGACTTGCCCGAACCGGTGGTACCGGCCACGAGGCAGTGCGGCATCTTCGCGAGGTCGGCCACGACCGGGGCGCCCACGATGTCCTTGCCGAGGCCCATGGTCAGCTGCGACGACGCGTCGTTGTAGACGGCCGAGCCCAGGATCTCCGACAGCCGGATCATCTGGCGGCGCGCGTTCGGCAGCTCGAGTGCCATGTAGTTCTTGCCCGGGATCACCTCGACCACGCGGATGCTGATCAGGCTGAGCGACCGGGCCAGGTCCTTCGCGAGGCCCACGATCTGCGAGCCCTTCACGCCGGTGGCGGGTTCGATCTCGTAGCGGGTGATGACGGGGCCGGGCGATGCCGCCACGACCCGCACCTCGACGCCGAAGTCCTTGAGCTTCTTCTCGATGAGACGCGAGGTCATCTCGAGCGTCTCGGGCGTGACGGTCTCCTGGCGGCCCGGGGGCGCGTCGAGCAGGTCCACCTGCGGGAGCTTCGTGTCGGTGAGTTCGGTGAAGAGGGGCTTCTGGCGCTCCTTCACGACCCGCTCGGACTTGGGCACCTCGATGACCGGCGCCTCGATCAGGATGGGCGCGTGGTCCTCCTGCAGCTGGTGCTCGACCTCGACCACCAGCTCGCGCTCGCGCGTGGCCTTCTCGCCGATGCGGTGGTCTTCCGCGCGTTCGATGCGTTCGACACGCTTCTCGCGCCACGACTCGACCCACGCGCCGATGTTCTCGGCGAGGTGCAGCCACGAGAAGCGGAAGGCGAGCGCGACGCCGGCGACGAGGCCGGTGATCCACAGCACGCCCGAGCCGGCGAAGCCGAGCAGCTTCATGCTGAGGGGGCCGAGCAGGTAGCCCAGCACACCACCGGCGTGGCCGCCGGCGAGGGACGCCTCCCAGTGGTACAGCCGGGTCCATTCGAGCGAGGCGCTGGAGCACAGCAGCAGTGCGGTGCCCGCCCAGATCCACCAGCGCGGCTGCGCGGGGGGCGCGTGGTCGGCGTGTTCGACACCGCGCAGCAGGCGCGCGAGCGAGCCCAGCCACACGCGCAGCGCGATCAGCAGCGTCCACCAGGACGAGTAGCCGAGCAGCACGAAGGCAAGGTCCGAGAACCAGGCGCCCAGCGCCCCGACCTTGTTCAGCGGCAGCGCGTTGCTGCCGGACGTGGAAAAGGCGGCGTCGCCCGCATGGTGCGTGGCGAGGGCCAGCAGTGCGAGCAGCCACAGCACCCCGCCGACGATCACGGCGAACTGCGTGCGCAGCGACGCGACCGAGACGGGCGTGGCGATGGGCGGCGCAGCGACCTTCTCGGCCTTGGGCTTGCGGGGTTTGGGAGCCTTGGCCGGCGGCGGCACGACGCCGTCTTCGTCGGCTTGCAACGAGCCTAGCGGGAATGTCATACCGGCATTGTCGCGTATCTGCACCGGCTTGCTGCAAGCAAGTGCACCGAGCGCCGACGAGCGGTGGGCCCCGACTTGCGTCGGGGTGACCACAACCACACGTCATCCCGGCGAAAGCCGGGACCCACCGTGCGAACCGAGATCAGCCCGTGAGCCGTTCCTTGATGATGACCGACCCGTTCTCCTGGGTCTCCACCATCCCGCGGTCTTCCAGGTCCTTCATCACCCGGCTGACCATCTCGCGGGACGCGCCCACGATCTTGGCCAGGTCCTGGCGGGACACCTTGTTGCGGATGATCTTCACCTCGCCGTCGTCCTCGGCCATGTCGAGCAGCGAACGGGCCACGCGGCCGTACACGTCGAGCAGGGCCAGGGATTCGATCTGGCGGTCGGCGCTGCGCAGGCGCTGCACGAGGCCGCGCATGATCGCGTACGACAGGCTGGAGTTCTCGGGCAGGCAGCGGGCGAACTCCGCGCGACCGAGGATCAGCATGTCGGTCTGCACCTCGGCACGCACCGTCGCCGAGTGGGGTTCGTTGTCGATCAGGCTCATCTCGCCGACGTAGTGCCCCGGGTGCAGCACGGCGAGGATCACCTCGCGGCCGCGGGAGTCGGACGTCAGCACCCGGGCACGCCCGGTGAGCAGGATGAACAGGGCGTTGGACTTCTTGCCGTGCTCCACCACGATTTCACCGCGCCGGAAACGGCGCTTCACCACGCTGTCGGCAATGGCCGTCGCCTGCTCGTTGGTGAGCAGGGAAAACAGCGGCACACGCCGGATCAGGTCCAAGTTGGACAACATGGCCATCGAAGTCACTCCTTCTTTGTCGGTCTATCTGCCAGGGTATCGGACTCAAGCGTGAAAACTTAACGCTTGGAAAAATTTTGCGTATTGTCACCATTAGCGGATTTGACGCCAACGGGTTTGCCCCCCATGTCAAACTTCGGGTCCGGAAAAACATCAGCCGAAGTCCCTGAAAACGCCATGAGCACCACCCCGAAGCACGCCCAAGTCCTGATCCTCGGCTCCGGCCCCGCCGGCTACACCGCCGCCATCTACGCGGCCCGCGCCAACCTGAAGCCCATGCTCGTGACCGGCATCGCCCAGGGCGGCCAGCTGATGACCACCACCGAGGTGGACAACTGGCCGGCGGACGTGATGGGCGTCCAGGGCCCCGAGCTGATGCAGCGTTTCCTCGAGCACGCCGAGCGTTTCAAGACCGAGATCGTGTTCGACCACATCAACCAGGTCGACTTCTCGCAGCGCCCGTTCACCCTCAAGGGCGACTCCGGCACCTACACCTGCGACGCCCTGATCATCGCCACCGGCGCCAGCGCCAAGTACATTGGCCTGCCGTCCGAGGAAGCCTTCATGGGCCGTGGCGTGAGCGGCTGCGCCACCTGCGACGGCTTCTTCTACCGCGACCAGGAGGTCTGCGTGGTGGGCGGCGGCAACACGGCCGTCGAGGAAGCACTGTACCTGTCGAACATCGCCGCCAAGGTGCACCTGATCCACCGCCGCGACAAGTTCCGCGCCGAGGCCATCCTCGTCGACAAGCTCCACGACAAGGTCGCCGCCGGCAAGATGCAGCTGCACGTGTTCAACACGCTCGACGAGGTGCTGGGCGACCAGACCGGCGTCACCGGCGTGCGCCTGAAGAGCACCACCGACGGCAGCACGAGGGACCTGGCCGTGAAGGGTTGTTTCATCGCCATCGGCCACCAGCCCAACACGGACATCTTCAAGGGCCAGATCGAGATGAAGGACGGCTACATCGTCACGCGCAGCGGCCTGAACGGCTTCGCCACGATGACCACCGTGCCGGGCGTCTTCGCCGCGGGCGACGTGCAGGACCACGTGTACCGCCAGGCCATCACCAGCGCCGGCACGGGCTGCATGGCCGCCCTCGACGCCCAGCGATTCCTGGAGCAGGCCGGGGCGGTCTGATCGGTCCGGCAAAGACACGCTTGGCTTGACTCCAAAAAGCAGTCTATAATCAGCGTCTTTGCCGAAAACGGTTCGGATGTTTGCGGGTCATCGCGGGTGTTGCATCCCCTGCTGACTCGATCGGCCCGACCTTCGAAGGGCGCCCACCAAGTGCGAAAACACTTGCTCTAGGCGCTATGCCTGAAACGAGATACACACGGAGAAGCGTCATGGCACGCGTCTGTCAAGTCACGGGTAAGCGCCCGATGTCGGGGAACAATGTTTCCCACGCCAACAACAAGACCAAGCGTCGTTTCCTCCCGAACCTGCACTACCGTCGGTTCTGGCTGGAAACCGAAAACCGTTGGGTGCGCCTGCGCATCTCGAACGCTGCGCTGCGCCTGATCGACAAGGTGGGCATCGAGCAGGTCGTCGCCGACCTGCGTGCTCGCGGCGAACTCTGAAACTAGGAGCAGATCATGGCTAAAGGCGGACGCGAAAAAATCAAGCTCGAATCTTCTGCGGGCACCGGTCACTTCTACACGACCGACAAGAACAAGAAGACCACGCCCGAAAAGATCGAAATCATGAAGTTCGATCCCAAGGCGCGCAAGCACGTGATGTACAAGGAAACGAAGCTGCGGTAATCCGCGCTCGGTCCTCGCACACATCCCAGAAAGCCCACCCGGCGCAAGCCCGGTGGGTTTTTTGTTGTCTGGCGTCAGGGTTCTTCCAGCGGGAACCCCGTGGAAGTCCCGGGTGACGCCAGTGTGCGGTGCATCACAGAATCGGGATCGGTCAAGGGCATGGTGCCCTGCCCTTCCCGGAGACCCCATGTCGATTCGCTTCCCTCGTTCGCTGCACACCGCCGCGCGTCTCGCGTCCCTGCTGGTCACCGTGGGGGCGCTCGCAGCCTGCCACGCCGAGGCAGCCTTCAGCAGCGGCAACCAGAGCAGCGCATCCACCAGCGCCGGCGCCCATGGCGCCGCCGCCTCGGGCTCGTTCAAGGGCCTCAATGGCACGACCCGCGTGTCCGGCCACGAACTGCGCGCCCAGGACGGCCAACTGAGCCTCGACGGCACCCCCTATGGCGCAGTGGACGACCGCTCGGTGGCCCAGCTGGTGGTGCGCGAAGGCCAGGCACCCATGGTCACGGTCAACGCGCTCGTGCGGTACGCCTCCAAGAGCTGACCCGCGCACGGCCGCGGCCGTGCCAAATAAAACCCCAGGCACAAAAAAGCCCGCTCGAAGCGGGCTTTTTCGTTCCAGCCGGAGCGGCCTCAGGCGTGGGCCGCCTTCAGCTTCAGCGAGAACTCCTGCAGTGCGGCGATGCCGCTTTCCTCGGCCTTGCGGCACCAGGCTTGCAGGTCGACCACGAGCTGCTCGGCCGACACGTTCGTGCGGGTCCACAGCTGGCGCAGTTCCTCGCGCATGGCCACGAGCTTCTCGAGGGCCGGCGTCTGCTGCATCGCGCTGGCGACCTGGGCCTTCAGGTGCGCGGGGATCTTGTCTTCGTCGCGGTGCAGCCAGCGCTTGGCGAGCTGCATGTTCGCGAGCGACGCGGCGCTGGCGGCGCCGTCGGCCTTCAGGCGCTTGATCTCGCCGCCGCAGGCTTCACGCAGGTTGCGCGCGTACTTGGCCATGACCTCGTAGCGGTTGGCGATGATGGCCTCGAGCGTCTTGGAGTCGGCCACGGGCTTGATGGCGCCCGTGCGCAGCACCGGCGCGGTCTTGCGGACCTTGGCCAGGCCGGCCATTTCCATGGCGCGGATGTAGCCCCAGCAGATGTCGAACTCGTACGGCTTGATGGAGAACTTGGCCGACGTGGGGTACGTGTGATGGTTGTTGTGCAGCTCTTCGCCGCCGATGATGATGCCCCACGGGGTCAGGTTCGTGCTGCCGTCCGGCGCCTCGAAGTTGCGGTAGCCCCACCAGTGGCCGAGGCCGTTGATGATGCCGGCGGCGGTGACGGGGATCCAGGCCATCTGCACGGCCCACACGGTGAGGCCGACGGCGCCGAACAGTGCCAGGTCGATGATGAGCATGAGGCCCACGCCCTGCCAGGTGTAGCGGCTGTAGAGGTTGCGCTCGATCCAGTCGTCGGGCGTGCCGTGGCCGAACTTGTCCTTGGTCTCCTGGACCTTGGCTTCGGCGCGGTACAGCTCGGCGCCTTCCGTCAGCACCTTCTTGATGCCGTACGTGTAGGGGCTGTGCGGGTCGTCCTTGGTCTCGCACTTCGCGTGGTGCTTGCGGTGGATCGAGACCCACTCCTTCGTGACCTGGCCGGTGGCGAGCCACAGCCAGAAGCGGAAGAAGTGTGAGGGAATCGCGTGCAGGTCGAGCGAGCGGTGCGCTTGCGACCGGTGCAGGAAGATCGTGACGGACGCGATGGTGATGTGGGTCAGCACGAGCGTGATCGCCACGAGCTGCCACCACGTGGTCTGGATCAGGCCGTTGGCCAGCCAGTCCACCAGGGCGTCCTTCAAGGTCAACAAAACGTTCATCAAAAGTCTTTCAAACCGCCAAACCGGGCGGGGTGGGCCATTGTAAAGGACACAGGTAGCACCAACCCACTGAAAACAAAGGGTTTCCAGGGGGTCACTTCACCGGATCCAGCCCGGGTTTGATGCAGATCAAGGCGGTTGGTTCGCCGCTTTTGAACGATTTTCAGCGACGTTCCCAGACGGCTGCGAAAAATGCGTCCGTGCCGTGCCGATGCGGCCAGAGTCGCAGGTAGGGACCGCGCACCAGGTCGCCGGCACCGCCCGCATGGGCCTTTTCCAGGGCCTCGACGGCCGGAACGGGCGTGAAATCGCGCGCGTGGGCGGCGGTGAAGGCGTCGGCGATGCCCTCGTTTTCGCTGTCCAGCAGGCTGCAGGTGGCGTACACCAGCCGGCCGCCGGGCTTGAGCAGCCGGGCCGCGCTGGCGAGGATGGCCTCCTGCTTGACCTGCAGCTCGGCCACCGACTGGGGCGACTGGCGCCACTTCATGTCGGGGTTGCGCCGCAGGGTGCCGAGGCCGGAGCACGGGGCGTCCACCAGCACCCGGTCGATCTTGCCGGCCAGGCGCTTGATGCGGTCGTCGCGCTCGTGGGCGATCTGGATCGGGTAGACGTTCGACAGCCCGCTGCGGGCCAGCCGCGGCTTCAGGGCCGCCAGGCGGTGCCCGGAGGTGTCGAAGGCGTAGAGGCGGCCGGTGTTGCGCATCGAGGCGCCCAGCGCCAGCGTCTTGCCGCCCGCGCCCGCGCAGAAGTCCACCACCATCTCGCCGCGCTTGGCGTCGGTCAGCAGCGCGAGCAGCTGGCTGCCCTCGTCCTGCACCTCGACCTCGCCCTTCGTGAACGTGTCGGCCTTGTTCAGCGCCGGCTTGCCCTGCACGCGCAGGCCCCACGGCGAATGCGGGGTGACCTCGGACTCGATGCCGCCGGCCTTCAGCGCCGCCTGCACCTCCTCGCGCTTCGCCCTGAAGGTGTTGACCCGCAGGTCGAGCGGCGCGGGGCTGTTCAGCGCGTCGACCAGGGGCCAGAACTCCTCGCCCAGCGCGGCCTGCAGCGGCTCGGCCAGCCAGTCGGGCAGGTTGTGGCGCAGGCGCTCGGGCAGCGCGGCGGTGTCGACCTGGCGCACCTTCTCGAGCCACTGGTGCTCCTGCTCGGAGAGGGCCGCCTTCAGGAACCCCTCGTTGCCCTGCCAGCCGAGCAGGGCCAGGCGCCGCTCCATCTCGCCCTTGCCCGACTGGGCCAGGTGCTGGAACAGCAGGCGCTGGCGCAGGACGCCGTACGTGGTCTCGGCGAGCGTGTGCCGCTCGCGGGAACCGAGCTCGCGGTGGGTGCGGAAGAAGTCGGACACCACGCGGTCGGCGGGGGCCTGGAACTGGAGCACCTGGTGCAGCAGATCGGTGGAAAGTTCAAGCAGGGCATTCGGGTGCATGGGAGCGATTATCCTTGGTCGCCATGAGCGACGCCGATCTTCCCCCCCTGCCCCCGACGCCGACGGGCCGATACCGCCACTACAAGGGCGGCGAATACGAGGTGCTGGGCGCCGCGCGCCACAGCGAGACACTGGAGCCGCTGGTGGTGTACCGCCCGCTCTACAACGCCTCGGGCCTGTGGGTGCGGCCGCACGCGATGTTCTTCGAGCGCGTGACCCTCGACGGCGTCGAGCGCCTGCGCTTCGAGCCGGTGGATCAGAAGAGCTGAGACACCCCGCCGGTGTGGGTCACCACGCCGTCCGGTTCCACCCGCAGCGCGCCTTCGACGATCCAGCGCACCGCGCGCGGGTACATCAGGTGCTCGCGCTCCAGTACACGCGCCGAGAGCGTGGCTTCGGTGTCCCCGGCCAGGACCGGCACCACGGCCTGGGCAATGATGGGCCCATGGTCCAGCTCCGCCGTCACGAAGTGCACCGTCGCCCCCGCCGCCTTGCAGCCGGCCTCGATGGCGCGGCGGTGCGTGTGCAGCCCGGTGAAGGCCGGCAGCAGCGACGGGTGGACGTTGACGAGACGGCCCGCGAAGCGGTTCACGAAACCGTCCGTCAGGATGCGCATGAAGCCGGCCAGCACCACCACGTCGGGCGACAGCGCCTCGATGGCATCGCCCAGCGCCGCGTCGAAGGGCTCCCGGCCGTCGAAGGCCTTGTGGTCGATCGACTGCGTGGCGACGCCGCGCGCCTGTGCCCAGGCCAGCCCGGCCGCATCGGGCCGGTTCGAGATCACGCCGGCCACCTCGGCAGGCCACCCTTCGGCGGCGCAGGCCTCGACGATGGCCTCCATGTTCGAACCACGGCCGGAAATCAGGATCACGATGCGCTTCATCGGCGGGCAGTGTAGCGGGCCGGTCCTTACAATGCCCGACTCCCCTGCTCCGCCGTTCGCCAACACCTTTTCGCCATGACTCAACGCGTCCTCACCGGCATCACCACCACCGGCACCCCGCACCTGGGCAACTACGTGGGCGCCATCCGCCCGGCGATCCTGGCCAGCCGCGCGCCCGGGGTCGAGAGCTTCTTCTTCATGGCGAACTACCACGCGCTGATCAAGTGCGACGACCCGGAGCGTGTCGCGCGCTCCACGCTCGAGATCGCCGCCACGTTCCTGGCCTCGGGCCTCGACACGAACCGCGTGGTGTTCTACCGGCAGAGCGACATCCCCGAGATCCCCGAGCTCACCTGGCTGCTCACCTGCGTCACCGCCAAGGGCCAGATGAACCGCGCCCACGCCTACAAGGCCGCCGCCGACGCGAACGTGGCCGCCGGCGAGGACATCGACGCCAACATCTCGATGGGCCTCTACAGCTACCCGATCCTGATGGCCGCCGACATCCTGATGTTCAACGCCCACCGCGTGCCGGTCGGCAAGGACCAGGTGCAGCACATCGAGATGGCGCGCGACGTGGCCCAGCGTTTCAACCACCTCTACGGCCAGGGCCGCGAGCTGTTCGTGCTGCCGCAGGCCGAGGTCGAGGAGGACGTGGCCACGCTGCCGGGCCTCGACGGCCGCAAGATGTCGAAGAGCTACGACAACACCGTGCCGCTGTTCGAGGGCGGCGCGAAGGGCCTGAAGGATGCGGTCGCCCGCATCGTCACCGACTCGCGCCTGCCCGGCGAGCCGAAGGATCCCGAGAGCACGAGCCTCGTGACCATCCACGACGCCTTCGCCACGGCCGCGCAGCGCGAGGCGTTCCGCGCCGACCTGAAGGGCGGCCTCGGCTGGGGCGACGCCAAGCAGCGCACCGTCGAACTGATCGAATCGCACATCGGCCCGCTGCGTGGCACGTACGCCGACCTGATCGCCCACCCCGAGCGGGTGGAAGAGGTGCTGCAGGAAGGCGCCCGCAAGGCCCGCGCCACCGCGAAGCCGCTCCTCGCGGAGCTGCGCCACGCCGTGGGCCTGCGCCCGATGGTGGCCGTGGCCACGCCCGGCGCCAAGGCCGCGAAGGCCGCCGCCGCGCGCCTGCCCGAGTTCAAGCAGTACCGCGAGGCCGACGGCCGCTTCTTCTTCAAGCTGACCGGCACCGACGGCACCGAGCTGCTGCAGAGCGACGGCCTCGCCGAGGGCAAGGCCGCCGGCGCGTGGGTCAAGCGCCTGAAGACCGAAGGCAGCGCCGCGCTGGCCGAGGCGCCGGTGCAGCTCGTGGCCGACCGCGCCGCGGTCGAGGCGGCCCTGGCCGCCCTCGTGGCCGCGCAGGAGTGAACGTGGCGGAACCGCCCATGGCCGGCATCCACATCACCGACATCGAAGCCGCCATCAACTGGTGGCGCGAGCGGGAGCCTTCGCCCGACGGCATCACCGCCTGCCGCGAGGTGCTCGCGCTCGCCGAGGTGTACGCGCTGATGGTGTACTTCCACGAGAACGAGTGCGACGAGGACACCATGCCGCCGCGCGCCCGCGACGCCTGGCTCGCGTGGTACGCCACGATGCCCGACGCACCGTGCATCGCCATCTGCTCCACCAGCCAGGGCGACGACCTCTGCAAGGGCTGCGGCCGCACGTTCGACGAGGTGCAGCACTGGCCCGTGATGACCCCGGGCGAGAAGCGCGCCACGTGGCGGCGCATCACGATGGAAGGCACGGCCTGGCGCTTCAACCGGTACGCCGAACGCGCGCTGGAAGACCCCAAGCCCGCGTCCGCCGAACCTCCGCAAGAGAACCCCGCGTGACCCCGAGCCTGCGGCACAGCGCGGGCCGCATCCTCCCGCTCGCGTGGCCCGTGCTCGTGGGCCAGCTCGCCGTGCTCGCCTTCGGCACGGTCGACACCGTGCTCGTCGCCCGCGCCTCCGCCACCGACCTCGCGGCGCTCGCCATCGGCGGCGCGGCCTACATCACCGTGTTCATCGGCCTGATGGGTGTCGTGCTCGCCATCGGCCCCATCGCCGGCCAGCTGTTCGGCGCGAAGCAGTTGCGCGACGCCGGCCGGCAGCTGCACCAGGCCGGCTGGCTCGCGCTCGCGCTGTCGGTCGTGGGGTGTGCCGTGATGCTGTTCCCGCAGCCGTTCCTCGCGCTGTCGCGTGCCTCGCCCGAGGTGGGCGAGAAGGTGCGCGGGTACCTGGCCGCGCTCGCGTTCGCGCTGCCGCCGGCGCTGCTGTTCACCGCGTTCCGGGGGTTCAACACGTCGGTGTCGCGCCCGAAGATCGTGATGGCCGTGCAGCTGGGCGGCCTCGCGATGAAGGTGCCGCTGAGCGCCTGGCTCGTGTTCGGCGGCCTTGGCCTCCAGCCCCTCGGCGCGGTGGGCTGCGGCATCGCCACCGCCATCGTGATGTGGGGCCAGCTCGTCATCGCGTGGATCGTGATCCACCGCGACCCCTTCTACGCGCCGTTCGGCCTGCACGACGGCGGCATCGCCCCGCCCGACAAGGAGAGCCAGAAAGCCCTCGTGCGCCTGGGCGTGCCGATGGGCCTGTCGGTGCTGATCGAGGTCACCGGCTTCACGTTCATGGCCTTTTTCATCGCACGCATGGGCACCACGGCCGTCGCCGGCCACCAGCTCGCCGCGAACCTGATCGCGATGCTGTTCATGGTGCCGCTGTCGCTCGGCAACGCCACCGCCACGCTCGTCGCGCAGCGCATCGGCGCCGTGGACATGGCCGACGCACGCCGCCTCGGATGGCACGGCCTGCAGATCGCGCTGCTCGTCGCCGCGCTGCTCGGCAGCGGCGTGTACCTCGCCCGCGAGGGGGTGCTGGGCCTCTACACGGGAGACCGGGCCATCATCGCCGCGGCGCTGCCGCTGCTCGCCTGGGTCGCGGTGTTCCACATCGCCGACGCGGGCCAGGCGCTCACCTCGTTCGTGCTGCGCGCCCACCGCGTCACCACCGTGCCCCTGCTGATCTACGCGTTCGCCATCTGGGGCGTGGGGCTCGGCGGCGGCTTCGCGCTGGCGTTCGACACCTTCGGCGCCACCCCGCCTGCCCTGCTCGGCGCGCGCGGCTTCTGGGCCGCGGCCACCGCGGGCCTCGCGGTCGCGGCGCTCGGCCTCGGGGCGTTCCTGCAGTGGGTGTTGCGCCAGCGGGCGGCCGACGCGACGGCCTGACCCCGAGGGATCAGGCGCCGGCCGTCGGCAGGTCCAGCTCGAACGTGCAGCCCCCGCCGTCGCGCGGCAGGCACCGCACCGTGCCGCCATGCCCCTCGGCGATCTGCTTGACGAGGCTCAGGCCCAGTCCCACGCCACCCGCCTGTTCGGCATGGCCGGGCAGGCGGTAGAACGGCTCGAAGATGCGCGTGCGCTGGTCGGCCGGCACGCCGGGGCCGCGGTCGTTCACCTGCACGACGGCGGTGCCGCCGCGGGCCGAGACGGTCACGCCCACGTCGCCGCCGCCGTAGCGCCGGGCGTTCTCGAGCAGGTTGCGCAGCGCGCGGCGCAGCAGGCGTTCGTCGCCGAACACCGACGTGGGTTCGCCGCCGGCCTGTGCCTCGACGCGGGCGGCCTCCTCGGCGGCCAGCGCCAGCATCTCCACCGGTTCGCGCAGGCCCATCTGCGGGGCCGCGTCGAGCCGGCTGGCGAGCAGCACCTCCTCGACGAGCGCGTCGAGTTCGGCGACGTTCGTGTCGATCTCGCGCTTGAGGCGGTCGCGCTGGACGGGCGGTGCGTCGTCGAGCATCGACACGGCCATCTTCATGCGGGCGAGCGGCGAGCGCAGCTCGTGGCTGGCGTTCGCGAGCAGCGAGCGGTGGGACTGCACGAGCGCCTCGATGCGCCCCGCGGCCTGGTTGAAGCTGGCGGCCACGGCGGCCACCTCGTCACGGCCGGTCACCTCCACGCGCTGCCCGAGGTTGCCCGCGCCGAAGTTCTCGACACCGTGCTGCAGCGCCTTGAGGCGCCGCGTGAGGCGGCGCACCGCGGGCCAGGCCCCGGCGGCCACCGCGAAGAACAGCAGCACCAGCACCACGACGAGGCTCACGCTGCGCCGCAGCACCGTCTCGCCCCACGGCCAGTCGACCGGCCCGCGGTCGTCGTCGGCACCTTCGCGCGGAGGCGGGGGCAAGCCGCGCGGCGGCGGGCCCACCGGGCGGCTGCCAGGGCGCATCACCCACAGCGTGCGGCCGTCCTCCAGGCGCATGGCCATGCCGTGCGCGGTGCCCTCGGCCTGCCGGCGCAGAAAGCTGTCGGACGCGGCGATGCGCTGGCCCTTCACGTCGTCGAGCGCCAGCGGCAGGCGCAGGCGGTGCGACCACGCATGCAGCGCGGCGGCCTGTTGTTCCACGGGCTCCTCGGTGCCGGGCAGCGAACGCTGGATCAGGTCGGCCCAGGCGGCGACGCGCTCGGCGAGCATCGAGTTCGCCTGCACCCGCTCTTCCTCGATGTGCCGCTGGAACAGCCAGCCGGAGCTGAACGCGAACAGCAGCAGCACCGCCACCACGGTCAGGTAGATCCGCAGCGTGAGGGTGTGCATGCGGTCGATCACGGTCCGTTCTCGGCGTCTTGCTTCTTCGCGAACACGTAGCCGGCGCCCCGCACCGTCAGCACGCGGCGCGGGTTCTTCGGATCGTCCTCGATGACCGCGCGGATGCGCGAGATGTGGACGTCGATGGAGCGGTCGAACGCCTCCATGGGGTGGCCCTTGAGCAGGTCCATGATCTGGTCGCGCGACAGCACGCGGCCCGGGCTCTGCGCCATCACGACGAGCAGGTCGAACTGATGGCTGGTGAGGTCGCACACTTTGCCGTCGAGGCGCGCGGCGCGTTCGCCGAGGTCGATCTCGAGGCGGCCGAAGCGCAGCACCTCGTCGCCCGCGGGCGTGGGCGACGCGCGGCGCAGCAGGGCCTTCACGCGGGCGAGCAGCTCGCGCGGCTCGAACGGCTTGGGCAGGTAGTCGTCGGCGCCCATCTCGAGGCCCACGATGCGGTCCATGGGTTCGCCGCGGGCGGTCAGCATCAGCAGCGGCAGCTGGCGGGTGCGCGGGTTCGCGCGCAGTTCGCGGCACAGGTCGAGGCCGTCGCCGTCGGGCAGCATCAGGTCGAGCACCAGGCCGTCGGGCGCGGCCGCGGCGAGCTGCTCGCGTCCCTCGGCGAGCGACCCGGCCACGGTGACCTCGTAGCCCGAGCCGCGCAGGTAGTCGGCCACCATGGCGGAGAGTCGGGCGTCGTCGTCGATCAGGAGGAGGCGGATGGTCATGGCGGTATCAAATGACAAAAGCCCCGGGGCCGGAACCCCGGGGCGGACGTCGTGTGGTCCGTGTGTCAATCAGAACACAATTCAGGTCAGCGGAAACGTCGAGGACACAGCGCCCTGCTCGCGGTCATGGCGCATCGGCGGGCGATGGCGCTTCTCCAGGCGGGCGGCCAGCGTGGCGCGCTGCTTGGCGTTGAGCACCTTCGCCGCGTCGACCAGCGCCTGCGTCATCCGGCGGCTGACGGCGTCGTGCGCCTGCGCCTGCTGCTGGCGCAACGCCTCCACGGCGGCCTCGTCGATGGTGGGGGCCGTGAACAATTCACGGCCCTTCTCGCGCAGGCCCTTGCCGGCCTCCATCTGCGCCTTCACGTCCTTCGCCGCCGCCTGGGCGATCTGGCGGATCTGCATGCGCTGGGCGTCGGTGGCGTCCAGGCCGTCGAGCATGCGGTCCACCATGCGGTCGATGCGCTCGGGCGGGGCCATCAGCAGCAGGCCCGGGCCGCCCATCGAGGGCGGGCCGCGGTGTCCCGGGCCCGGGCCGGGTTCGGCCCAGCTCGTGAGCGCCACGGTGCCCAGCACCGCCACCACCACACCCGCCATCAAGCCCTTCAGGCCGCGGCTCCGGGTCGTCGTTCGTTCCATGTCGGTCTCCTGTCGTCGGGCTCGTTGCCCATGACGAGATGGTCCCGCCGGGCGGTGAATCACCGGTGGCCCAGGGGTAAAGATCTGTGAACCCCATCACGCGCCGCGCGCCCTCAAGCCACGGCCGCTTCGGCCGATAACCACCGTACAGGCAACATCAGGCCGCACTCCGGCCGGCGTCAGAAGAACATCTGGGGACCGACGACATGCTTTCCGAGACGAGCCGTCTCTCACACCTGCTATCCCACCTGGACCAGGCCGACGGACGTACCGTGGGACGCCTGGAGCCGTGGACGTTGTCGAGCCACTTCCAACCCATCTACAGCCTGTCGCACGGCCGGGTGGTGGGCCACGAGGCGCTGCTGCGCGCGACCGGTCCCGGGGGGCAGTTCGTGCCGCCGCCCGAGGTGTTCCGGTCCTGCCGCTCCACCGACGAACTGGCCGACTGCGACAGCATCAGCCGCCTGGTCCACCTGCGCAACTTCGTCACGCAGGGCCCGCAGTCGCAATGGGTGTTCCTCAACATCCACCCCGAGGTGTTCCAGCGCCTGGCCCGCCGGCCCGACGGCGGCGAAGCCTACCTGCGCGGCGTGTCCGAACGCGTCGGCGTGCCCGGCGACCGCATGGTGCTCGAGGTGCTCGAGACCGACATCTCCGACCTGCCCGCGATGGAAGCCGCGATGGGGGCCGCGCGCCGCCACGGCTGCCTGATCGCGATCGACGACTTCGGCGCCGGCCAGTCCAACTTCGACCGCGTCTGGCGCATGCAGCCCGACATCGTGAAGCTCGACCGCAACCTGATCGCCCAGGCGGCCCAGGACCGCCGCACGCAGCGCGTGGTCTCGCAGATGGCCTCGCTGCTGCACGAATGCGGCGCGATGGTGCTGATGGAAGGGGTCGAGACGCTCGACGAGGCCTACATCGCCATGGAGTCCGACGCGGACATGGTGCAGGGCTACTACTTCGGCCGCCCGCAGCCCGCGCTCGTGCCCAACGGCCACTCGCCGCAGACCATCTCGGGCCTGTACCCCGGCCTCGGCCTGCGCCGCGAACGCCAGCGCCACGACCACCGCATCAAGCTCGCCCCGTACCAGCACGCGATCGGCAACGCCGGCGTGCTGATGAGCGCGGGCGTGTCCGCCGAGGACGCCTGCCGCGACTTCCTCTCGCTGACCGGCGCCGACATCGCCTACGTGCTCGACGCCGACGGCTACCAGATCGGCACGCACCTGCACCCGCCCGGCCACGGCGCCTCGCCTCGCCCCGGCTTCGAGCCGCTCGCCCGCAGCGACGGCGCCTGCTGGGCGCGCCGCCCGTACTTCCGCCGCGCCACCGAGGCGATCGGCAAGGTGCAGACCACACGGCCCTACCGCACGCTGCACGGCAAGCTCGTGTGCGTGACCGTGTCCTACGCCTACCACCACCTGGAGAACGGCCAGCGCGAACTGCGCGTCGTGTGCGGCGACATGGAATGGAACGAATCGGCCCCCGAACCCGGAGAGGCCGCATGACCACGAAACCCCGCAGCGCGCAGGTCATCGCCCTGCCCGGCCTCGCGCCGGACCGGATGCCGGCCGAACCGCCCGCCCCTTCCGAGGCCGACGAGGCCGCGGCCCGCGAGTCCGCCGAACGCGCCCAGCGGCGGCGCGTGCTGTGGATCCGCGAGTCCAAGGTCATCGCCACCAGCTACGCCATCAACGGCGTGTGCCTCGCCCTCTTCGCGCTCACGGGCACCGTGCACTGGAGCGCCGCGCTGCTCTACGCGGTGCCGGGCTGGATCGTCTGCGCGATCGCCTGCGCGCTGATCTCGAGCGGGTACTCCCAGCGGTGGTCGGACCCGAGCATGTCGGCCGCCCAGTCCATCGCGGGCATGGTGATCTGCGGCCTCGGCATCGCGGTCTTCCCGGTGATGACGTTCCTGTACGTGCTGATCCTGTTCACGATCTTCCTCAGCGCCACCTACCGCATGCCGCGGTCGCAGGCGACGCTCGCGTGGTTCATCGTCAGCGCCGTGATCGGCGCGGCCACGCTGACCGGCAGCCGTTCGCTGCAGATCCCGTCGAGCACCGCCGCGGAGCAGTTCACGGCCTGGGCCTGCTTCACGGCCACGCTCGCACGCTGCGTGCTGCTGAGCATCATCAACAGCGGGCACAACCAGTTGCTGCGCCAGCGCGGCGAGCAGATGGCCGCCACGCTCGCGCAGATCGAACGCCTCGCGAACTACGACGAACTCACGGGCCTGCTCAACCGCCGCAGCATCCTGCGCGTGCTGGACGAGGAGATCGAGCGCGCCGAACGCGACCAAACCCCGCTCACCATCGCGCTGCTCGACATCGACCACTTCAAGGCCGTCAACGACCAGCACGGCCACCTGACCGGCGACCGCACGCTGCAGACCTTCGCCGAGGCCGTGCAAGCCCACCAGCGCGCCACGGACCGCTTCGGCCGCCACGGCGGCGAGGAGTTCCTGCTGATCCTGCCCGACACCGACGCCGCCGAGGCCGCCCGCGCGCTCGACCGGCTGCGGGACGGCGTGTCCGCGGCCGACTGGGCCTCGCTCGCCCCGGGCCTGTCGGTCAGCTTCTCCGCGGGCATGGCCGTCCACCAGGCCGGGGAATCCGTCGAACAACTGCTGAGCCGCGCGGACCGCGGCCTCTATGGAGCCAAGGATGCAGGCCGCAACTGCCACCGCGCCGGGTGACCGCCAGAGCGTGGCCGCCCGCCAGGCCACGTTCACGAAACACGCGCTGCGCAACGTGCGCATCATCTCGTACAGCTACCTGATCGACGGGGCGATGCTGGGCCTCTTCGCGTTCGCCGGCACGGTGCACTGGGTGCCCGTCGCGGCCTACACGCTGATGGGGCTGATGATCGGGACCTTCTGGACCGTGGTGTTCCAGAACGGGTGGACCCTCGGGTTCAAGGACCCGCACCTGCCGATGACCCTGTCGCTCAGCCACCAGGTGCTGCAGCTGGTGGGCATGCTGCTGATGCCGCAGCTGAGCTTCGTCTTCCTGCTCGTGCTGTTCATCGTCTTCACGTCGCTCGCGATGCGGGTGGCGCTGCGCCAGGCCGTGACCGCGTGCGTGACCGTCTGCCTGGGCGCGGGCATCGTGCTGTGGGGCGTGCCCGGCCCCACGCGCATCCCCGACGCCAACATCGCCGAGCAGGTGGTGTCGTGGGCCTTCATCTCGCTGACGCTGTGGCAGTGCATCTGGATCGGATCGTTCAACGGTGCGATGACGGCGCTGCTGAAGAAGCGCAGCCGCGAGCTGGCCGCCCTCACCCGCAAGGTGCAGCACCTCGCGCAGCACGACGAGCTCACCGGCCTCATCAACCGCCGCACGCTGATGACGGTGCTCGCCGACGAGCAGCGCCGCAGCGACCGCACCGGCAAGCCCCTCGTCGTGGCCCTGCTGGACCTGGACCACTTCAAGGCCATCAACGACACGCTGGGCCACCCGGCCGGCGACCGCACGCTCAAGCGCCTGGCCACCACCGTGCAGCAGCTGGCCCGCAACACCGACCGGTTCGGCCGCTACGGCGGCGAGGAGTTCCTCGCCGTGCTGACCGGCACCACGGTGACCGACGCCCACATCCCCATCGAGCGCTTCCGCGCGGCGCTGGCCGCGCAGGGCTGGGACGAGATCTCGCCCGGCCTCGAGGTGCACTTCTCGTGCGGCCTCGCCCAGTACCGCTCGGGCGAGTCGACCGAGGACCTGCTCAAGCGCGCGGACGACGCGCTGTACCAGGCCAAGCGCGACGGGCGCAACTGCACGCGCGTGGGCTGACCTGTAGGACGCCCTCCCGCCCCGGCTGCGCCCCCGTCCGACGGCCGCCCGCGATCCGGCTGACCATACTGGGGGCATGACCTCCGTCCGCACCGGCCAGGCCCCCGATCCGCTGACCCGCGAGGCCTTCGGCGAGCGCTACCGCCGCCGGTTCGCCGACCCGGCCTTCGACCCCGAACGCGAGGCCATCGCCCGCCTGGAGGCCATCGCCTGGGACGCCTACCAGGAGGGCCGCAAGGCGCCCCGCACCCGCAAGGCCGGCCCGGAGTTCTCGGATCCCTCCTACGACCTCTCGGTGGAGTGGCTCGAGACCCGCGACCGCCTGCGCGCCGCCCAGGCCCGCTGGCACGACCCCGCGGCGCCGTCCCGCGTGCTGCTGGTCAACGGCAGCGCGCGCAACGACGGCACCTGCCCGGGCGAGATTTCCAAGACCTGGCGCCTGACCCGGGCCGTGCGGGACACGCTGGCGTCCGACGGCATCGAGACCGACGTGCTCGACCTGAGCCTCGTCACCTCCGAGTTCGGCCGCCAGATCCACCCCTGCAAGGGCTGCGTCTCGACGGCCATGCCGCTCTGCCACTGGCCCTGCAGCTGCTACCCCAACCACGCGCTCGGCCACGCAGACGACTGGATGGCCGAGATCTACGAACGCTGGGTCGCCGCGCACGGCGTGATCCTGCTGGCGCCCACGTACTGGTACCAGTCCCCGGGACCGCTCAAGCAGATGATCGACCGCCTCGTCTGCGCCGACGGCGGCAACCCCGACCCCACCACCACCCACGGGAAAAAGCCCGAAGAGGCCAAACAGATCGAGCTGGCCGGCTGGGGCTACCCGAAACACCTCGCCGGCCGCGTGTACGGCGTCGTGGTGCACGGCGACGTGGCCGGGATCGAGGGGCACCGGCGCAACCTCACCGACTGGCTCGACTGGATGGGCCTCGTGGACGCGGGCAACAAGGCCCGCCTGGACCGCTACGTGGGCTACTACGAGCCGTACGCCACGAGCCACGAGGCCCTCGACCGCGACACCGCGTTCCTCGCGGAAGTGCACAACGCCGCCAGGGCTGTCGCCCTCGCGGTGCGCGAATTGCGCGAACATCAGCTTTCCGATCCGGGCGCGTCCCTCGACGTCCCGCGCCCCAAGTGACTTCCACCCCCTCGCAAGGAGCCGTCCATGACCGAAAAGACCGCCACCGTCCACTGGGAGGGCCCCGGCAAGAAGGGCCAGGGCCAGATCAGCACCGAGACCGCGGCGCTGAAGGCCTATCCCTATGGCTTCGGCAGCCGCTTCGGCGACGACCGCACCGGCTCGAACCCGGAGGAACTGCTGGGCGCGGCCCATGCCGCCTGCTTCACGATGGCGTTCTCGTTCGCGTGCGAGAAGGCCGGGTTCGCCACCGTCACGGTGGACACCCGGGCCGCCGTGCGCCTGGCGCAGCAGGGCGACGGCTTCCTGATCGACCGCATCGCCCTCACCCTGTCGGCGAAGGTGCCGGGCCTCGACGAGGCCCAGTTCCAGCAGCTGGCCGCCGGTGCCAAGCAGAACTGCCCGCTGTCCAAGGCCCTGGCCTCGGTCCCCAACATCACGCTGTCGGCCACCCTGCTCGACTGACCCACCCGGAGGAAGCGCGCATGAACACGAACGCCGAACACGCCCAGGAGATCGAGGACATCTACCGCCTGCTGCTGAAGGGCATCGGCCACGAGCGGGTCACCGAACACAACGTGTTCGCGCTGATCCGCCGTGCCGAGATGGACAACCACCCGGTGCTGGTGGAAGAGCTGCGGGAGTGGCGGGCCGACTGACCGGCACCCCGCCGGGCGGAAACCCCGGGATTGACAGGTCTTGCCGTCTCCATAGAGTGGGAGGAAGAGCGTTTGCCGTGCGTGTACGGCAAAGGCCCGTCAACCGACAGCGTTGCCAGGGAGGTAACCGGGTTTGGCAACGAGCAGCTACCTCGGGCGGGTCGCCCGCCGATTCCGCTTTTCCGCACTGGCCTTCACGCTTTTCGCGATGGCCGCGGTGGCCTACGCCATCACGGCCTATGCGGGATATCGCGGCGTGCGCGAGATGGCCGCGCTGGACGACGCGCGCCAGCACGAGGCCACCACGCTGCTGCTGCTCCAGCGCACCCTCGGCACCCTCGTCGACCTGGAGACCGGGCAGCGCGGCTTCATCCTCAGCGGCCGCGACGAATTCCTGCAGCCCTTCGTCACCGCCCGGGCCGAACTGCAGCGCCTGCAGCCCTCTCTGGGCGCCTACATCGACGGCTCCGGGTCGGCCCCCGTGCGCACGATGCGGCCCGTCATCGACCGGCTGATCGCGCAGCGGGTGGCCGCGGCGGAGGAAACCATCGAGCGCCGCCGCGAGAACGACTACGAACCGCGGCGCGACCTCGTCGACCACATCAAGGCCAAGCAGCTGATGGACGAGCTGCGCAGCGAGTTCGCCACGCTCGAGGCCTACCAGACCGCGGTGCTCGAACGCCGCCGCAACGACAGCGAGGATGTGGCCGCCGCCACGTCGACGCTGGTCGGGGCCCTGACCGCCGGCGGTACGGTGCTGATGGGAGGGGCGCTGTGGCTGCTGTGGCGCGAGCGGCGCCTGCGCGACGAGGCCGATGCGGCCGTGCGGGTCGCCCGCGAACGCCTGGAGCACCAGGTGACGGAACGCACCGAGGCACTCAGCGAGGCCATGGTGCGCATCCAGTCGTTCGCCGGTCAGCTCGACCACCGCATCGAGGAGGAGCGCCGGCGACTCTCGCGCGAGGTGCACGACCAGCTGGGCCAGATCGCCACGGTCGCCAAGCTGGTCGTCGGCGACCTCGCCCGCGCGCACCCCGAACTGCCCGAGGAGCACGTGGGCCAGATCACCGGCCTGCTCGACGAGGCCATCCGCATCACCCGGCGCATCGCCGGCGAGCTGCGCCCCCCGATGCTCGACGACCTGGGCCTCGGCGCCGCCGCGTCGCACCACGTGCGGTCGGTGGCCGCGCTCGGCAAGCTCGAGACCCGGGTCGAGATCGCCGGCGACGAACACCTGCCGCCGGACCGCGCCAACCAGATCTTCCGCATCCTGCAGGAGGCCACCACCAACGTGCTGCGCCACGCGGGGGCCACGCACCTCGCCGTGCGTGGCCGGGTGGAGGGACGCCACTACCGCTTCGACGTCGAGGACGACGGCGTGGGCCCGGTGGACATGCGCGCAGACGCGAGCGGCGTGCGCAACATGCGCGAGCGGGCCGCGCTGGTCGGCGGGTCGCTGCAGTTCGGGCCGGGGCCGCACGGCGGCACCCGCGTCACGGTTCGGGTTCCCCTGGAGACGGTGCCTTGATGAAATTCCTGCTGGTCGAAGACCACCCCATCATGCGGCTCGGCGAGCGGCAGCTGATCCTCAACGCCTGGCACGACGCGGTCGTCGCCGAGGGCGCCACGCTCGCCGAGGGACTGGCCCGGCTGGCCGAGACCGGCCCGTTCGACGCCATCGTGATGGACCTCGCCCTGCCCGACACCACCGGCACCGACGGCGTGACCACGATGCTGCGCGCCGCGCCCGGCACGCCGATGCTGGTGCTGAGTTTCAACGCCGAATCCGCCTACGCCGCACGGCTGCTGCAGCTGGGCGTGGCCGGCTACCTGCCGAAGGACCGGGCCGGCGACGAGCTGGTGGAGGCGCTGCAGCGCCTGGTGCAGGGCCGCCGCTACGTCACCGCGTCGATGGCCGACCACCTCGTCGACCTGCTGGGCGGGCGGGCCAGCCACAGCCTGCCGCACCAGTCGCTCTCCGAGCAGGAATACCGCGTGATGCTGGCCATCGCCTCGGGCCAGGCCCCGGCCCAGACGGCCTCGGCGATGGGGGTGTCCGTGAAGACGATCGGCACGTACCGCACGCGGCTGCTCAACAAGATGAAGGTCCGCACCAACGTCGAACTCGCGAAGTACTGCCTGCAGCACGGGCTGACCGACGAGGTGTGAGGCGCCCCGATCCGACACGCGTGTCGGTGGATTGCCCACACCGCACACGGGTCGCCGCCAGCTGTCCGGGAAACGTTGAATCCCGTAAGCTCCCATCTGAAGCGGTACCTCCCATGAACATCGTCGTTGTCGAAGACTCTCCCGTGATGCAGCGCGTGCTGCTCTCCCAGCTGGCCCGCGTGCCCGGCCTGAACGTCGTCGGCCTCGCCAGCGGCGAACCCGAAGCCATCGAACTCATCGGGCGCGTGCGCCCCGACCTCGTGCTGCTGGACCTGTTCCTCTCGCCGGGCCATGGGCTCAAGGTGCTCGAGGCCGTCCGCCGCGCGGACAACCCCGTCAAGGTGCTCGTGCTCTCCAACGAGATGATCCACGAGGAGTACCGCCAGCTCGGCGAGAAACTCGACGTGCTCGCCTTCCACGACAAGGGCGAGGGCCTGGGCCGCCTGCTGGCCGACCTGCACCGCGTGGTGGCCGAACACACGCTGCCGCCGGCCTGAACGGCCGCCCGGACCGCTGTCGGTGAATCACCGACACGCCGAATGGATCACCGTACGCGTACGCGGCCAAACCCGTTCACGGCCCACCGAATCGCGCCAGCTTCGAGAAGCGCCCGTCCTCGACACACTCCCGACCATCTGAAAAAACGCGCGCCCGGCGAAGGGCGCGGATGGCAAGGAGTCTGCGATGAACAAGGTTTGGGTCACGGCCCTGATCACCTTCCTGATGGGCCTCTTCGGCTCGACCGCCGAAGCGGCCGGCGCACCCGACGTGGTGCTGGCCGGGTACCGCGTCGTGGCGCTGCCCGCCGCGGCCGACGGCAAGCCCGCCGAACGGCTGCAGCCGCTCGGTGACGTGCGCCCCGGCGACACCGTCGAGTACGAGGCCGTCTACCGCAACCCCACGGCCGCCCCGGCGCGCGACGTGAAGCTCACGCTGCCCGTGCCCGCCGGCGGCCTGCAATACCTGGCGGCCACCGCCGCGCCGGCCGCCACCAGCGCGAGCCTCGACGGCCGCACCTTCGAACCCTGCCGATCACCCGCACCGTGACGCTGCCCGACGGCCGCACGGCGCGCCGCGAGGTCCCGGCTTCCGAGTACCGCTTCCTGCGCTGGAACCTCGGCGACCTGCCCGCGGGCAGCACCCGCACCGTGCGCGCGCGCATGCAACTGCCCGCCGTCGCCCGCTGAGACCCACCACCATGCTGAACTTCCGCATCCCTTCCCTGCTGCTGGCCGTCGTGCTGGTGGCCGCGTCCGCCGCGCTGCCGGCCCTCGCCGCCGCACCCGCCGGATCGCAGATCGGCAACCAGGCCTCGGCCACCTACGCCGACGGCGCCGCCGTCACCCGCACCGTCACCTCGAACACCGTGATCACCACGGTGCAGCAGGTCGCGAGCCTGAGCTTCACCGCGAACGGCACGAAGACCGTCTCGGCCGGCGGCCAGGTCTACTACCCGCACACGATCGTCAACACCGGCAACGGCCCCGACACCTTCACGCTCGCCGCGGCCCCGCAGGCGAGCACGTTCTCGTTCGTGGCCTTCGTGTACTACGCCGACGCCAACGGCGACGGCGTGCCCGACAACGCCGTGCCCATCACCACGACGGGCCAGCTCGCCGCAGGCCAGGTCTTCCACGTCGTGGCCGCCGGCATCGTGCCGCCCACCGCGATCGCCGGCAACACGAACACGATGCTGCTGACCGCCACGAGCGGCTTCGCCGGCGCCACGAACGCCACGGTCACCGACGTGACCACGGTGACCGGCCAGGCCGTCATCAACACGACCCAGTCGATGGACCTCACCGCCGGCCCGTCGCCGTCGACGAGCTCGCGCACCATCACGATCACGTACACGAACACGGGCAACACCACCGCGACGAACGTCGTGCTGACCGACCTGATCCCGTCCGGCATGACGTACGTCGCCAACTCCGGCCGCTGGAGCGTGACGGGCGCGGGCACGCAGCTGTCCGATGCCGACAGCACCGACAACCAGAGCGGCATCGTCTACGACCAGGGCGTGACCGTCGCCAACCGCGTGACCGCGAAGATCGCCTCGGTGGCCCCGGGCGCGAGCGGCACTGTGTCGTTCAAGGTCAACGTCAACTCGGGCCTGCCGGCCGGCGCGCAGGCGGCCACCCTGGTCGGTGGCACCTTCGCGTACCACGACGGCGCATCGCCCGTGACGGCCACGGCCATCAACCCCGTGCAGTACGTCGTCGTCGGCGCGGCGGGGGTCTCGCTGACCGGTGGCGCCGCCGTGCCCACCGCCACGCAGGGCGGCACCGTGGTCTTCACGAACACGGTGACCAACCTCGGCAACACCACCGACAGCTTCGACCTCACCACCAGCGGCTCGACCTTCCCGGCCGGCACCACGTTCCAGCTCTTCCAGGCCGACGGCGTCACCCCGCTCGTCGACACCAACGGCAACGGCACGCCCGACAGCGGACCGCTCAGCGCCGGCGCCTCGGTCAACGTGGTGATCCGTGCGACGCTGCCGCCCGCCGCCTCCGGCAGCGCGGGCTACGCGGTGCAGACGAACGCGCGCTCGAAGCTCGACGCCACGCAGGTCGCCACGGCGGCCAACACGCTCACCGCCATCTCGGGCAACACGCTCGACCTGACGAACGACACCGCCGGCCCCGGCGCGCTCGGCTACGGCCCCGGCGCCGAGGCGCTGCCGGTCGCCACGCTGCCCGTGCAGCCCGGCGCCACGGTGCGCTTCACGCTCGTGACCGCCAACGGCGCCGGGTCGCCCGACACCTTCGGCCTGCAGGCCAGCACCGACGTGAACTTCGCGTCGCAGACGCTGCCCTCCGGCTGGACCGTGGTGTTCCGCGACGCGGGCAACGCCGTCATCGACAACACCGGCGTGGTGGGCGCCAGCAGCCAGAAGACCGTCTACGCCGACGTCACCGTGCCGGCCGGCGCCGGCGCGGGCACGACGCAGCTGTACTTCCGCGCGCTGTCGGCCGCCACCGGCGTCTCCGACAAGCTGCACGATGCCGTGACCGTGGGCACCGTGCGCGCCCTCACGCTGTCGCCGAACCACAGCGGCCAGGTCGTCGCGGCCGGCACCGTCGTGTACGTGCACACGCTGACCAACGCGGGCAACGTGCTCGAAGGCGACGGGGTCGCCAGCACCGGCGCGCTCGCCGCCGTCGACGCGGGCCCGGGCTTCTCGTCGGTCGTCTACTGGGACCGCAACAACGACGGCACGCTCGACCCGACCGACCCGGTCGTCACGTCGCTCGCCGCGCTCGCGGGCGGCACGAACGGCGCCAGCACCGCCGCCGGCCTGGATCCGGGCGAGACGGTCCGCCTGTTCGTCAAGGTCACCGCGCCGGCCTCGGCCGTGCCGTCGACGTCCAACGTGACGACACTGACCGCCACGCTCACCGGCACGATCAGCAGCATCGCCGCCCCGGCCGCGACCGCGGTCACCGACAGCACGAACGTGATCGCCTCGCAGGTGACGCTCGTCAAGACCCAGGCCCTCGACGCCGGCTGCGACGGCACCGCCGACACCACGTTCGCGGTCAGCGCCATCCTGTCCGGCGCGGCCCCAGGCGGCTGCATCCGCTACGAGATCACCGCGACGAACGTGGGCCCGGTGACCGTCACCGGCCTCGTGCTGAACGACGCCACGCCCGCGTGGACCGTCTACAGCGCGACCGTGCCCGCCGCCGTGACCTCGGGGTCGGTGACCGCGCCCGCCAACGGGGCCGCCGGTTCCGTGCAGGCCACGGTGGGTTCGCTGGCTCCGGGGGCGAGCGTGGTGCTGCGCTTCGGCGTGCGCATCGCGCCGTGACGGGGCGGAGGCGGGACCGCGATGACCTGGCTCGTCCAGCGCCTCCTCCGGGAGGCAGGGAGAACCCTGGCCGCGAGTTTCGCCGCCCTGTGCCTCGCGGCCCCCGCCGCGAGCGCCATGCGCACCATCCAGCGTGACGCCTGGCTGGACTACCTCGACCCGCTGACCGGCCGCCAGGCCTCCGTGTGGTCGAACGAGGTGAAGGCCGAGGTGCCCACCGCCCCCGCCACGATCCGCTTCTTCACCGACCGCACGTTCGCCCGCCAGGCCAAGGCCACGAGCGTCGGCGCCTCGCTGTTCCTCCAGGCGGACGCCGCGGCCTGCAACGCCGACCCGCTCGTCGCCGAGACCGCGACCGTCGCCGTGCAGTCGTGGACCACCGGCACCACGCAGACGGTGACCGTGGTCGAGACCGCGCCGAACTCCGGCCTGTTCCGCACCGCCTCGCCGACGCCGCAGGGACCCTCGCTGCGCAGCGTCGCGGCCTCGTCGACCGGCATCGCCGACGACACCCTCACCGCGAGCCTCGCCGGCTGCGGGCTCGCGCCGAGCGAGGTCAAGGCCGACATCCTCGTCGACCCGAGCGGCGTCGTCTTCAACCGGTTGCGCAACACGCCCATCCGCGGCGTGTGGGTCACGCTGATCGACGTGGCCGGCACCACCAACGGCGGCCTCACCAACGACCCGGCGGTGATCTACGACCACGACGGCGTGACCCGTTCGCCGAGCACCGTGCAGACCGACGCGGAGGGCCGCTTCTCGTTCGGCCTCGTGCCTGCGGGCTGGTACCGCATCGAGGTCGGCGTGCCGCGCCAGTACGAACGTTCACCGAGCACCGCGATGCTGGAGATGCCCACGGGCCGCCGCATCGCGGTGGACGCCTCGTTCGGCCAGCAGTTCGAAAGCACGGCGGACATGGGCGCCGTGCGCTTCGACGTGCCGCTCGACCCGCGGCCGATGGGCCTGAGCGTGCAGAAGACCGTGTCCCGCACCGCGGCCGAGGTGGCGGAATCGGTCGACTACACCCTCGTCACGAAAAACGTGGGCCAGGTCGACCTCGACGACGTGGTGCTCCACGACACGCTGCCCGTCGGCTTCGCGTACGTGCCCGGCAGCACCCGCGTCGACGGCCGTCCCGCCGCGGATCCGGCCGGCGTGCCCGGCCGCGTGCTGCGCTTCGATGCCGGTCCGTTCGCCTCGGGCAAGGGCCGCACCGTCCAGTACCGCACCGTGCTGCGCTCCACCGCGCTGCGCGGCGACGGCATCAACCGCGTGGTGGCCCGCGCCACGAGCCCCGAGGTCGTCGAGAGCCAGGAGGCCTCCGCCACCGTCACCGTGCTGCCCGGCGTGTTCACCGAGGACACCACGGTGCTCGGCACCGTCTTCGCCGACTGCGACGCCGACGGCCTCAAGGGCGCGGACGAACCGGGCGTGCCCGGCGTGCGCCTGCTGATGGAGGACGGCACCTCGGTCGTCACCGACGGGCAGGGCCGCTACAGCCTCTACGGCATCAGCCCCAAGACCCACGTGCTGAAGATCGACCGCACGACACTGCCCGCGGGCGCCGAACCCCTGGCGACCTCGCAGCGCCATGCCGGCGACGGATCGAGCCGATTCGTCGACCCGCGCAAGAGCGAACTGCAGCGCGCCGACTTCGCGCTGGGCGGCTGCGGCCCGGCCCTGCGCGAGGCCATCGCGGCGCGGTCGGGGGTGTCGGCCACCGACCGCGAGCTGCGCCTGTCGCTGCGCACGGACCTGGCACTCACCCGCGCCGCGAGCCCGGACGTGAAGGCACTGCCGGCGAGCGGCACCGTCGGCGACCTCGGCCCCGCCGCTGCCGCACCCGCGGCATCGTCCGCCAGCGCGCCCGTCGCCGACCGGGCCGCGCCGCAGGGCCTCGCGATCCTCGGCCTCGCCGATGGCGACGTGCTGCCCGGCAAGCCGCTGTCGCTGCGGGTCCAGTCGCGCGCGGGGGCGCCGGCGAAGCTGCTCCTGAACGGCGTGGCCGTGGGCGAGGACCGCATCGGCGAACGGTCGGTCGACCCCGCGCGGGACACCGAGACCCGTGAATACGTCGGCCTCGTGCTGCCGGCCGGCGCCACGACGCTCACGCTCGTGCAGTCGGACCCGTTCGGCAACGAACGCGAGCGCCGCGAGGTGCACGTGAAGGTGGCCGGTGCGCTCGCCACCGTGAACCTGTCGGTGGCCCTGCCGAAGGCCCCTGCCGACGGCGAGACGTTCGTTCCGGTCACCCTGTCGCTCACGGACCGCGACGGCCTGCCCGTGGCCGAGCGCCACCCCGTCACGCTCGACACGACGATCGGCGACTGGGACGTGCTGGACCTCGACCCGGTGCGCCCCGGTGTGCAGACCTTCGTCGACGGCCCGTCGGCCACGTTCCGGCTGCGCGCGCCGGCCTCGGCCGGCCGCGCCGACCTGCAGGCCGCCGTCGGCCTCTTCACGGCGACCGCCCGTGCGGACTTCACCGCGCCGCTGCGCCCGATGGTGATGGCCGGCATCGTCGAAGGGGTGCTGAATTTCCGCAAGCTCGAGAGCAAGTCGGTGGTGCCCGCGCTGCCCGGCGACGGCTTCGAGCAGGAGCTGCGCACGTACGCGACGAGCGGCGACACCACGCTCGACGGCCGCGCCGCCGTGTTCCTCAAGGGCAAGGTGCTCGGCGAACACCTGCTGACCCTCGGCTACGACTCCGACAAGGACAGCCGCCAGCGCCTCTTCCGCGACATCCAGCCCGACACGTTCTACCCGGTCTACGGCGACGACGCGGTCAAGGGCTTCGACGCGCAGTCGACGAGCCGCCTCTACGTGAAGCTCGAGAAGGACAAGTCCTCGCTGCTGTACGGCGACTTCACGACGCAGGCGCCCGTGCCGGCCCGCCAGCTGGGCAGCTACCAGCGCAGCCTCACCGGCCTGCGCCAGCACCTCGAGACCGACCGCGTGACGGCCAACCTGTTCGCGAGCCGCGACAGCGCGCGCCAGGCCGTCGTCGAGCTGCCCGCCGTCGGCACGTCGGGCCCGTTCGTGCTCGGCAACGGCCGCGCGCTCGCGAACAGCGAACGTGTCGAGGTGATCGTGCGCGACCGCAACCAGCCGGCCGTCGTGCTGTCGGTGACGCCGAAGGTGCGCTTCGCCGACTACGATTTCGAACCGCTCTCCGGCAGCCTGCTGTTCCATGCGCCCATCCCGAGCGTCGACGCGAACCTGAACCCGGTGTCGATCCGCGTGACGTACGAGGTCGAGCAGGACGGCGAGAAGTTCCTGGTCGCCGGCGGTGACGTTCAATACGCGGTGACCGACACCGTCGAGGTGGGCGCGGCCGCCGTGCGCGACCTGAACCCGTTGCAGGCGCAGACGCTGTCGAGTGTCAACGGCACGTGGCGCGCCGGCCCGCGCACCACCGTCGTCGCCGAGGCCGCGCAGCTGCACCGCGACGACCTGGGCACGGGTGGCGCGCAGCGGGTCGAGGTCACGCACCAGGATCCCGCCGGCCTGCAGCTGCGCGCGTTCGCGGGTCGCAGCGACCTCGGCTTCACGAACCCGTCGTCGTCGCTCGCCGCCGGCCGCCGCGAGGCCGGCCTGAAGGCCAGCCAGCCGATCGACACGCGCACCCGCCTCACCGCCGACGTGCTGTCGAGCGGCGACGAGGCCGGCCACACCCGCCGCGACGGCCTGCTGGCCGGCGTCGAGCACAGCTTCGGCCAGGGCAGCAAGGTCGAGGCCGGCGTGCGCTGGGTCGAGGACCATCCGCTGCTGGGCGCGAAGGCGAACGACACCCGCAGCGTCCGCGTGAAGGCCGGCACCCTCGTGCCGGGCCTGCCGAAGGTGTCGGTGTACGGCGAGGCCGAGCAGGACGTGACCGACAGCGACAAGCGCCTGCTGGCCGTCGGCGGCGAGTACCAGTTGCCGAACCAGGGGCGCGTCTACGCGCGCCACGAGATCATCTCGTCGCTCGGCGGCCCGTTCCTGCTCGACCCCACGCAGCGCCGCAACACCACCGTGATCGGGGTCGATGGCGACGTGATGACCGACGGCCGCCTGTTCGGCGAGTACCGCGGCCGCGACGCCTTCGGCGACCGCGAGACCGAGGCCGCGATCGGCCTGCGCAACCGCTGGCGCCTCGCCGAGGGCCTGCGCCTGAACACCTCGTTCGAACGGGTGAGCGCGCTCAGCGGCCCGGCCACGAACGACAGCGTCGCGCTCACCGGCGCCATCGAATACACCGCGAACCCGCTGTGGAAGGGCACCGCGCGCCTGGAGGCCCGCCACGCCACCGCCGGCGACACGTTCCTCTCGACGCTCGGCCTCGCCCGCAAGCTGGATGCCGACTGGACGGCCCTCGCGAAGAACACGTACGCCACGGCCCACACCGACGGCCAGCCCACCCGCATCCAGGAACGCTTCCAGATGGGCATGGCCTACCGCGACACCGCGACCAACCGCGCCAACGGCCTCGGGCGCTACGAGTTCCGCCGCGACAGCGGCCTGGCCGCCGGCGATCTCGCGCGCCGCGTGCACGTCGTGTCGACCCACGCCGACTGGCAGGCCGCCCGCCACACGACGCTGACCGGCATGTTCGCCGCGAAGTGGGTGCAGGAGACCGGCGCCGGCCTCGCGCTGTCGCACCGCGCCCAGATGACCACGCTGCGCGCCGGCCAGGACCTCGGCGATCGCTGGGACCTCGGCGTCGCGCTGCGCCTGCTGACCGATGGCACCTTCTCGAACCGCCAGCAGGGCGCGGGCGTCGAAGCCGGCCACCGCGTGCAGGACCAGACCTGGGTCTCGGTGGGCTGGAACGCGAGCGGCTTCCGCGACCGCGACCTTTCGGAGGACCGCAGCACGCAGCGCGGTGCCTACGTGCGGCTGCGCATGAAGTTCGACGAGTCGCTGCTCGGCGGGGTGTCGCTGTGAAGCGCGTCTGGCACGTGTGCCTCCTCGCGCTGGCGCTGCTGGCGTCGGTGCCGGCGTTCGCCTGCACCACGGGAGGTTGTGTCGCCGCCGGCCCGCGCCTCGCGAGCGTCGACTCCACCCGTGGCGCGCTGATCAACGCGCTGCTGGGCCGCCTGACGAACTCCACGCTGAGCGTGTCGGCGCTGGACTGGAACAGCGTCGCCACCGGCTCGGTGAGCCTCGCGAAGACCGTGAGCCTGCTGCAGGCCGACCTCGCCGTCTCGACGCCGGTGACCGCGCTCAACACGAACACGACGCTCGCGAAGATCGTGGGCGCGGCCGCCAGCGCCGCGACGCAGGACGGCAAGACGGCCCTCGCCGCGTCGCTGGGCCAGGTGGCCCTCGCGCTCACGCCGCTGTCCGGTCAGATCAAGCTCGGCGACCTGCTCACGACCGACGGCGGCCTCGGCAACACCACGATCAACGCGCTGCAGCTCGTCACCGGCGCCATCCAGCTCTACAACAGCAAGAACGTGCTGGCGACGCCGCAGACCATCACGATCGCCGGCGCCGACCTCGGCCTGCTCGGGGCCACGCTGACCAACCTCTCGCTGGCCGCGCAAGTGGTCGAGCCGCCCGTCTACGTGTGCGGCCCCACCGGCTCGGGGTTCCACACGGCCACCATCCGCATCAAGCTCGGCATCGACCTCGTGTCCGTGAACCTCAACACCGGCCTCCTCGCGGCCATCCCGCTCGTCAACACGGTGTCACTGAGCGTCACGCGGCTGGACCTCTACCTGGAGGTGGCACGTGCCGACGGTGCCATCGGCGCCGTGGACGCCATCGCGAACGTGTTCGGCGTGCAGGCGAAACCGGGCCTGGCCGACCTCTACCTGGGCATCATCCCCGACAACGTCTTCTTCAACCGCGGCCGTGCGCTGCAGGCGAGCGACGTGACCCCGGGCACCATCGCGTCGCTCACGATCAACGGCGGCAGCGTGGCCGTGAAGGCCAAGGCCGTCGCGAAGGGCCAGACACCCGGCACCTCCGCCCTGCAGTTCACCGGCCCCTACCCCCAGACCCTCACGGCCTACACGCAGACCGGCTTCGTCTCGGGCCTGCTGACGAGCCTCGTCAACAACCTGACGCTGTCGGTGACGCCGAGCCTGCTGGGCCTCGAGGTCGTCGTGCTGGACACGTTGAAGGTCGTGTTCCAGCTGCAGCTCGTCCCGACGCTGCTGGACGTCGTGTCGAAGGTGGTGGACCCGCTGCTCGAGACCCTCGGCGTGCGGCTGGGCGAAGTGGACGTGACGGCCGGCGGCACGATGAACCTGTGCTCGCTGAACGGCTGCGTCTACGCCGACGCGAACCATTCGGGCACGCAGGACAGCAGCGAGTCGGGCACCCAGTTGACCCTGTACGCCAAGCTCGTCGACCCGGCCCGGCCCGCCGGCCCGGCCGTCGCCGTGGTGCCGGTCACCCCGTCCACCGGCACCTTCGGCTTCACCGGCGTGCAGGCCACGAACTGGACCGTGGTGGTCAACAGCGATCCCACCACCGCCGTCGTGGCGCCGGCCGTGCCGGCCGGCTGGGTCGCCACCCACGCCCCCGCCCTCACCCTGCCGGTGTCGATGAACAACGACTCGGCGTTCGTCCGCTTCGGCCTCTACAACGGCAGCAAGGTGAGCGGCATGGTGTTCAACGACAACGGCACCGGCGGCGGCACCGCGAACAACGGCCTGAAGGAAGCCAGCGAATCGCCCGTGGTGGGCGGGACCGTGAAGGCGATCGACGGCGCCAGCGCCGTCGTGCTCGACACCGCCACGACCGGAGACGCCGGCACGTACACGCTGTGGGTGCCCGCGACCTCGACGTCGGTGAAGGTCACGCAGGCGGCCGTGGCGACCTGGGTGTCGACCGGCGGCAGCCCGGGCACGTCGGGCGGCGCCTACGTGCTGGCCACCGACACCACGACGTTCTCGCACACCGCCGCCGGCCAGACCGTGACCGGCGTGAACTTCGCCGACGTGCCGGCGAGCCGCCTCGAGACGGAAGGCCAGCAGTCGGCCGCGCCGGGTGGCGCGGTGTTCTACCCGCACAGCTTCACGGCGGGCACCGCCGGGTCGCTGACGCTGTCGGCCTCACCCACCTCGGCCACGCCGGGCTGGGGCCAGACGGTGTTCCGCGACACCAACTGCGACGGCAGACTGGACGCCGGCGAGACCCCGGTCACCGCCGCCATCGCGGTCACGGCCGACCAGCGCGTGTGCGTGCTCGTGAAGGTCGCGGTGCCGGCCACGGCGAGCCAGGGGCAGAAGCAGACGCTGGACGTGGGCGCCTCGCTCGCACTGTCGAACCACACGCTGGTGCTCGACCAGCACCGCACGGACCTCACGCTGGTGGGCCAGCCGAACGACACCGGGCTGCGCCTCACGAAAACCGTGGACCGCAGCGCCGCGAAGACCGGCGACACGCTCGTCTACACGATCACGTACCTCAACCAGGGGACGACACCGCTCAGCGGCCTCAAGGTGCACGACGCGACCCCGGCGTACACGCTGATGGCCACCGCGGCGTGTGGCACGAGCCCGTCGCCGCTCGTGTGTTCCGTGGCCGCCAAGCCCGCCCCCGGCGCCACCGGCGCGGTGCAGTGGACCTTCACCGGCGACCTGCCGAGCGGCGCCTCGGGCACCGTGACGTTCAGCGTCGTGGTGGATTGACCGGGCCAGTGAGGCGCAGGATCGCGGCCACCAGCGCATCCGGCCGCAACGGCTTGCCGCAGTGTTCGTCGAAGCCTGCGGCCAGCGCCGTTTCGCGGTCCTGCGGGCGCGCGAACGCGGTCAGCGCGATGACGGGGAGGTACGAGCCCGGCGCCTCCTGGCGGCGCAGCTCGCGCACGAACGCATAGCCGTCCTGGCCCGGCATGCCGATGTCGCTCACCAGCACGTGGGGCTTGGCGCCCGCGCGCAGGTGCTCCAGGCCGTCCGCGGCCGACGCAGCCGCGGTCACCCGCGCGCCCCGCTCGGAGAGGATCATCGTGAGCATCTCGCGCGCCTCAGGATCGTCGTCGACCACGAGCACGTCGAGTGCGGACAGCGCCTGCGTGGTGGGGTCCCGTTCGGGCACCACCCCCGGCATCGCGATGAGCCCGCTTGGCACCAGGCCTTCCGGGATCGTCACGGTGAACGTGGCGCCACGGCCAGGTCCTTCGCTGAAGGCCGTCACGCCGCCGTTGTGCAGTTCGGTGAGGTGCTTCACGATGGACAGGCCGAGGCCCAGGCCGCCGTGCGTACGGTTGCTGCCCGAGTCGCCCTGCGTGAAGCGCTCGAAGAGCAGGTCGGCGAACTCGGACTTGATGCCGATGCCCTCGTCGGCCACCGACAACGTGAGGCCCTGGTCATCCTGCCTTGCGGCGACGCGGATGCGGCCGCCCGCGTTCGAGAACTTGATGGCATTCGTGAGCAGGTTCCAGACGATCTGCTGCAGGCGGGACGCGTCGGCGTTCACCCGGCGCGTCACCGCGTCCATCGAGATCTCGATCTCGAGCGACTTGTCGCGGGCCGAGGCGCCGAGCGCGCTGACCGCAGTCTGCACCAGCTCCGGCAGGTCCACCGGTTCGATGAAGAGCTGCAGCTTGCCGAGGTCCATGCGGGACATGTCGAGGATGTCGGACACGAGCCGCGTCTGCACGTGCGCGTTGCGCTCGATGGAGTCGAGCCCGCGCGCCATCGACGCGTCGGCGTCGAGGCGCTTGAGCACGTGCACCCAGCTGACGATGGCGTTGAGGGGCGTGCGCAACTCGTGCGACAGCACGGCAATGAATTCGTCCTTCGAGCGGTTCAGGCGTTCGGCCGCGGCACGCGCCGCCTGTTCGCGCTCCAGCAGGTCCTCGCGCTGGCGCTGCAGCGCGACGCGGTCGGAGATGTCGGTCGCGATCGCGAGCACCTGGCCCGGTTCGGCGTGAGCCGACAGGGTCCACTCCATCGGCACGTCCACGCCCTGCGCGGACTGCAGCGGGAAGTCGCCGCGCCAGGCACCGGTGCGGGACTGCGCGAGCGCCACGTCCAGCACGGAGCGTGCCTCGGCGGGCACGAAGTCGGCGAGCGCCTTGCCGGTCACGTCCGCGGCCTCGCGGCCGAGCAGGGACAGCATGGCGGGATTGCAGTCGACGAAACAGCCATCGGCGTCGATCAGCGCGATGCCGCTCGAGGCCTGGTGGTAGATGGCGCGGAACCGGGCCTCGCTGCGCCGCATGCCTTCCTCGGCGGTGCGCGCGCGGATCAGGGCCTGCAGCGTGGCGACCAGCAGGGCCGGCTCCGCCGGGTGGGTCATGTACGCATCGGCGCCGGAGTGCAGGCCGCGCACCTTGTCGGTGTCGCCGACGTACGCGGCCGAGAGGTGGATCACCGGGATGCGCAGCGTGGCCGGCCGCTCGCGAAGCAGCTTGCACACCTCGAAGCCGTTCATGTCGGGCAGGTGCACGTCGAGCACCACGCCGGCCACGTGCTCGTCGGCCAGGGCGAGGGCCTCCTCGCCGGTCCCGGCCTCGCGCACGGTGAAGCCCGCCGCGCGCAGCACCCGCGAGGTCGAATAGCGGGTCGCGGGATTGTCGTCCACGACCAGCAACTCGTGCACTGCGGGCCCGTTCATGGTGCGATTTCCGGGCGTTCGGGCGGTGGCACGTCCGGCTCGCGCAGGCGCGCCGGCAAGGTCACGGAAAACGTGGAGCCCTGCCCCAGCCCGCTCTGCAGCGCCACGCTGCCACCCAGCAGTTCGGCCAGCCGCTTGCTGAGCGACAGGCCGAGGCCGGTGCCGCGCAGGCGCTTCTGGATCGGCGAATCCACCTGCGCGAAGTCCTGGAAGATGGCGTGGTGGAACTCGGGGTCGATGCCGATCCCGGTGTCGGCCACCGAGAAGGTCACCGTGCCGTCGCCGTTGCCGCGCGCAGCGATGCGCACCTCGCCGCGGGTGGTGAACTTCAGCGCGTTCGAGATGAAGTTGCGCAGGATCTGCGCGAGCTTGCGGTCGTCGTTGTAGAGGGCCGCGACACCGTCGGGTTCCTCGAACACCAGCACCACGTCGGGCGAGGTCAGCACGGGCTTGAACATGCCGCGCAGCGCGGAGAACAGGTCCACCAGCTCGAACCAGGCGGGTGAGATCGTCACGCGCCCGGCCTCCACCTTGGCCAGGTCGAGCAGGTCGTTGACCATCTCGTCGAACTCTGCCGAGGTGTCCTGGATGAAGCGCACCTGGCGCTCCTGCTCGGAGGTCAGCGGGCCGTCCACCCGGTCCATCAGCAGCCGCGAGATGCTGCGGATCGAGCCGATGGGCGTGCGGAACTCGTGGCTCATGTAGGCGAGGAACCGACTCTTGAGTTCGGTGGCCTCGCGCAGCGCCTCGGCCTGCGCGTCGAGTTCGGCGTACAGCGCCAGCACGCCGCGGTTGGTTTCCTCGAGTTCGGCGGTCAGGTCGTGGAGCTGCTGGCGCAGCGACTCGACATCGTCGGGTGTGCCATCCGCCATCTCAGCCTCCCCGCCGTTTCAGCACGACGATGGTCGCGTCGTCGCGGCCGCGCACCTGGTCGCGGGCGACCCAGGCGGCGACCAGCGCCGGGTGGTGCTGCACGATGTCGGCGGCATCGCCCAGGGCCCACCGGGTGGTGAACCCGTCGGAATGCAGCACGACGACCGCGTGGGGCGGCCACTCGTACGCCACGTCCTGCAGCTTGCGGATCTGCACGCCCGCCGTGCCGTGCTGGGACATCAGCGAGCGGTCGCCCAGGCCGGAGATGATGCGTCCGGCAATGTTGCCCACACCGGCGAACGTGACCGTGCCGGCGCCGGGGTCCACCTCGGCGAGCGCCGCCGCGGCACCCCGGGTGGCCCTCAGCGCCTGGTGCATGCGTTCCAGAAGGCGGCTTGGCGGTCCATCGGGCACGTCGGCGAGCACCGCGACGGCGGCATCGGCCGCTTCCATCGCCTGCGGTCCGTGGCCCAGGCCGTCGGCAACGAGGAGCAGCCACCGGCCGTCCCGTGGCACCAGCGACCAGTTGTCTCCGCACACGTGCTCGCCCGGCGCCGGGATGCGCACCACGCCGGCCTCGACCGGTCCGGAGGTCCGCGGCGCGGCACCATCGGCCGACAGCCGCGACAGCACCACGGTGCCACCCGGCGCACGAGAGTAGATGTCGAACACCTGCGACAGGCGGCGCACCGCACCGAGTCCCTGGCCCGCCGTTCCGCCGGTGGAGAAACCATCGACGAGGCTCGCCCGGATGTCGCGGATCCCCGGTCCGACGTCCAGCGACATCACCTCCACCAGCAGCCCCCCGTCATCGTCCTCGACGGCACCCACGAGCAGCCGGCCCCCCTGGGCGTGCCGCACCAGGTTGTTGCCCAGTTCATTGACCACGAGCGCGACCCGGCCCGCGGCGACCTCGTCGAAACCGAACGACTCGGCCAGCCGCACCGCGTGGCGGCGCGCTTCGCCGACTCGGCTCGACTCGGTGACGTCGAACGCCGCGTGGCAATGGGATGCCATGGTCACTTCCATCGCGTGATCGACACGCAGGTGCCGACACCCACTTCGCTGCGGATCTCGAATTCGTTGACGAGGCGGCGGCTGCCCGAGAGCCCCACGCCCATGCCCTTTCCCGAGGTCCAGCCGTCGGTGAGCGCGAGTTCCATGTCCGGGATGCCGGGGCCCTTGTCCTCGAAGTGCAGCCGCAGCCCCTGGCGGGCGCCATTGGCCACGATCTCCCAGCGCATCTCTCCCCCGCCGCCATAGACGACGGTGTTGCGCGACAGTTCACTGGCGGCAGTGATCATCTTGGTCTGGTCGACGAGCGAGAACTTCAGCTCCTGGGTGAGCTTGCGCACCGTCTGGCGGCTCATCACGATGTCCTGCTCGTTGCGCAGGGCCATCGATCCCTCACGCTCCGGCGTCGACATCGTGGTCCTGTGCAGCGGTCAGTTGTTTCATGCCGCGCTCGACGTTGAGCGCCGTGCGCACCCCGTCCAGCGAGAGGCCCAGCTCGACGAGCGTGATGGCCACCGCGGGCTGCATGCCCACCACGACCACGGTGGCGTCGAGCACGCGGGCGATGCCCGAGATGCTGGCAAGCATGCGGCCGATGAACGAGTCGACGATCTCGAGCGCCGAAATGTCGATCAGCACGCCGTTGGCACCGGTGGCCTCGATCTTCGCGGACAGGTCGTCCTGCAGCTGGATCGCCGTCTGGTCCTGCATGTCCACCTGGATGGTGACCAGCAGGTTGCGGCCCATCTGAAGAATGGGGATGCGGTCCATGGCGTCCTCAGGCAGCCTTCGGGCGCGTCACGACGTAGCCGGTCTGCTTGAGCGCGAGCGACAGTGCGTCGGCGAGCGTCGCCTTCGTCGTGATGCCCTGCAGGTCGATGCCCAGGTGCACGATGGTCTGCGCGATCTGCGGGCGGATGCCGCTGATGATGCAGTCGGCACCCATCAGGCGGATGGCCGTGACGGTCTTCAGCAGGTGCTGGGCCACGAGCGTGTCGACGGTGGGCACGCCGGTGATGTCGACGATCGCGAGTTCGGAGCCGGTCTCGACGATGCGCTGCAGCAGCGTCTCCATCACGAGCTGCGTGCGGGCGCTGTCGAGTGTGCCGATCATCGGCACCGCGAGCACGCCGTCCCACAGCTTGACGACCGGGGTGGACAGCTCGAGCAGCTCCTGCTGCTGGCGGTTGATGATGTCCTCGCGGGTGCGCTGGTAGGCATCGGCCGTGTACTGCGCGGCGCGGTCCACGAGCTGCGAGAGCCACCAGAGGTTCCCGGTCAGCGCCGCGGCGTCCTTGTTGAACACAGCCTGCAGGCGATCGAAGAGGGGCTTCTTCGAGGCGAGCACGAAGCGGCTGGTCTCGCCGCTCGTGGACCCCTGCGCGGCACGCGAGGCCGACACCGCTTCGAGCGCGTCGCGCAGCGCGGACCAGGCCTCCGCGTCGAACCGGGCCGGGTCCCCGTTGGCGGCCACCCCCTTCGCCAGTGCATCGAGCACGGAGCGGGCCTCGGTCGTGAGGTGCGTGACGTTGCCCTTGGTCAGGTTGGCCCGGAACTCGGCGACCCACTCGTCGACGATGGCGTCGCGATCGCCTTTCAAGAGGGCTTCGAGCGCGGTGTTCTGTGTGTTCATCGTGGCGTTCTCGTTCGTCGATTGGGGGGAAACCCAACGGATAGTATCAACATGTGCAGCCGGCGCCACGCCGGCCCTCGTTCCGGGGGACTCAGGCGTTGCGGCCCACGGCGATGGCGATGACGTAGCACGTGGCGAGCGTCAGCACGGTCTCCACCGCGGCCACCGCCACCGGCCCGGCCCCGAGCGCCTCGGCGATCAGGTTGAAGCCGAAGGCGAGCACCAGCACCAGGTGCACCAGCCCGACGGCGGCCAGCACGAACGCGGTCGACTCGAACGTGATGTCCAGCAATCCCTCGCGGCGCTCGCGCTCGGAACGGACATGAGGAACGGTGCGGAGGATGTTGGGCATGGCGGGACTCCCGTTGCGGCGTGGACGACGAACCCGACGATACGGAGCGTGCCTCGCAGCGCACAGCGGCAGCCGCCTTGCCCCGGTGTCGGACGACACCTCACGGCCGCGCGTGCGGCCGGCATGCACATGGCAGGGCGCGTTGTCCTACAAGGAATCGCTGCGCCCTCCTGCCTCGGGCGGCGCGGACCGGCGCCGATGATCGACTCCGTCCCCCGATTCCGCCCCGCCATGAAACGCAGCACGAGCATCCAGCAGATCGATCGATTCATCGCCGTCGACGCCGCCGGCCGCCGGCACGGCGTCGTGGTCTACGCGGAGGTGGTGGTCGAGCGCAGGTTCTGGTGGATGCGCCGCAGCCTGCGCGACCGCACGCTGCGCCTCGCGAACGGCACGCTGCTGGAGCGGCAGGCCGACGGCACGCTGGTCAACGCGGCGCGCGGCATCTCGCTCCAGCCCCTCGTCACGCCGTCGCCACCACCGCCCGCGCCGATGCGTCAGGACGCCGTGCCCGCCTGACCGTCCCCGGCCATGTGGTGCTTCAGCCGGAGCACCGCGCCGCTCGCCGTGCCGGGGCGCGAGCACAGCGTCAGCCGGCGCACCGCCCACGGGTGATCGAGCGGCACGCTGTCGACCCCGCAGCGCCGGGCCGCGGCCTGCGGCACGATGGCGACCCCCACCCCGGCCGCCGCCATGCGGCATGCGGCCTCGAAGCCGGGCGCGCGCACCCGCACCGGCAGGCCCACGCCGAGTTCACGGGCCTGCACCTCGAGGTGCTGCTGCAACGCCGACGTGGCGGGCAGCGCCACGACCGGCCGGTCCGCCAGGTCGACCAGGCGCACCGCGTCGCGGCCGTGCAGCGGGTCGCCGGCGGCGGCCACGAGCACGAGGCGGTCCTCGCGGAACGGCACGGCGTCGAGCCCCTGCAGGTCGGCCCAGTCGGCCACGATGCCGAGGTCGCACCGCCCCGCGCGCAGCGCCGACGCGATGCCGTCGCTCGGCGCCTCCACCACGTCGATGGCCTCGCCCGGATGGCGCGCGAGGAAGGCCTCGAGCAGGCCCGGCAGGTGTTCACCGCAGGCCGCCGCGTTGGCCCACAGGCGCACCGGCGCCGCCCGGTGCGGGGCGAGCGCGGCCTCGAGCCGTTCGCACGCGCCGATGACGTCGCGGGCATGGGCGAGCATCGCCTGGCCGGCGGCCGTGGGGCGCACACCCCGGCTGTGGCGTTCGAACAGCGGGGCGCCGAACCGCACCTCCATCGTCCGGATGCGTTCGCTCGCGGACGCGAGCGTGAGGTGCGCACGTGCCGCACCGCCGGTCAGGGAACCCGCGTCGCACACGTGCAGGAACAGCCGGAGGTCGATGAGGTCGAAGCGCACCGGGGCAACGTACCACACGGAGGCTCAGGCGGCGCCTGAGGCAGCCGGCGCCACTTCCGCATTCCCGGAGATCACCCGGCGTCCCACACTGCGGCCATGACCATCGACCTGCTCCCCCCCACCCTCGCCGCCGCGGCGGCCGTGTTCGTCGTGGCGGGGGCCGTCAAGGGCATCGTCGGCCTCGGGCTGCCCACTGTCGCTATGGCGCTGCTCGCGCTGCTGGTCGCCCCCACCCATGCGGCGCTGTTGCTGATCGTGCCGTCGCTCGTCACCAACGTGTGGCAGGCCGGCCCCTGGCGCACGCTCATGCCGCTGCTCCCGCGCCTGGCCGCGCTGCAGGTGGGCGTCTGCCTCGGCACGTGGGCGGGCCTTGCACTGTGGAACGCGCCCGGCGGCACCACGGGTCAGCTCGCGCTGGGCGCCGTGCTGGTCGCCTACGGGGTGTGGGGGTTCGCGGCGCGGCCGTGGCGGATGAGCGAGTCCGTGGCGCGCCGCCTCGCCGCGCCGACGGGTGTCGCGACCGGCCTCGTCACCGCGGCCACCGGCGTGTTCGTGGTGCCCGCCGTGCCGTGGCTGCAGGCGCTGGGCCTGAGCCGCGACGAGCTGGTGCAGGCGATGGGCCTGTCGTTCAGCGTGTCGACCCTGGCACTGGCCGTGGGGCTGGGCCTCACCACACCCGTGGGCTGGACCGAGGTCGCCGCCTCTGCGCTGATGCTGCCGCCCGCCCTCGCCGGCATGGCGATCGGGCAGCGCCTGCGCCAGCGCCTGTCGCCACAGGCCTTCCGCACGGGGCTGTTCGCGGCGCTGGTCGTGCTGGGCGTGCACCTGCTGTGGCAGGCGGCCTGGGTCAGCTAGCGGACCAGCTGCCGCCGAGCGCCGCCATCAGCCGCAGCGACGCATCGAGCCGCTCGCCGGTCACGTCGAGTGCCGCCCGCCGGCTCTGCAACGTCAGGTTCTGTGCCACCGCCACCTCCAGGAAACTGACGAGGCCCGAGCGGTAGCGGTTCGTCACCACCCGCTCGTTCTCCTCGGCCAAGGCCACGAGGCGTGCCTGGTCCGTGGCCTTCGCGTCGAGGGCCTGCAGCCCGGCCAGCGCGTCGTCCACCTCCTTGATCGCGGTGAGCACCGACAGGCGCCAGGCCGCGGCCTGTTCGTCGGTGGCGGCGTCGGCGGCGTCGGCCGTGGCCTGGCGGGCACCGGCGTCGAACAGCGTGGCGGCGAGGTGCGGGCCCACGGACCAGACGCGGGCGGGGGCCTCGAACAGGTCGGACCAGCGGCTGCTGCGCACGCCCGCGGCGGCCGAGATCGTGATGTCGGGCAGCCAGGCGCGCCGTGCCGAGCCGGCCCGCGCGCTGGCGGCCTCGAGCCGTTCGCGGGCCGCGGCCACGTCGGGCCGCTGGACGAGCAGGGTCGACGGCACGGCGGCGGGCACGGCCGGCACTCCGGGCAGCGCCGTCACCGGCACCAGGGTGCCGGTGGCCGGGGCGCGGCCGGCCAGCACGGCAATGGTGTGTTCGTACAACGCGCGCTGCAGTGCGAGGTCGTGCAGGCTCGCGCGCACCGACTGCGCCTGCACCTCGGCCTGCGTCACGTCGGAGCGGGCCACGAGGCCGGCCTCGTACTGGTTGCGCGTGAGGGTCAGCGACCGCTCGTACGCGGCGAGCGTCTGTTCCGACAGCTCGCGCTGCCGGTCGAGCACCCGCAGCCGCAGGTAGGCCCGCGCGAGTTCGAGCCGCGCGGCCAGGCGGGCCGCGGCCACGTCGGCCTCGCTCGCGCGCAGGTCGGCGCGGCCGGCCTGGCGTTCGAGTGCGACACGCCCCCACAGGTCGGGCTGCCAGCTCGCGAGCAGCGAACCCTGCCACACCGTTGCGGTGACCCCGTCGGCGCGCGCCCGTTCGGCGCCCGCCGTGGCCTTGAGCACCGGCTTGTCGGCCGCGCCCGCGAGGCGCCACTGCGCCTCGGCCTGCCGCACCCGCGCGAGCGCCTGCTCGACGGTGCCGTTGGCCTCACCGGCCTCGCGCATCAGGCGGTCGAGTTCGGCGTCGTCGAACCGGGACCACCACGCATCGCCGCGCGGCCCCGCATCGGCCGGCGCCGTGACCCAGCCGGCCTGGAAACGGAACTGGTCGAGGACCGTGGGCGGCTTGGGCGCGGGGGGCGGGGTGCCGCAGCCGGCCATCGTGGCGATCACCGCGGCGATCAGCAGGTGTCGAGTCATGTCGTTGTCGTCTTTCCTTGCAGACGCAGGAACACCACCGGCGTCGTGTAGAGCGTGAGCAACTGGCTGACCGCGAGGCCGCCGACGATGGCGATGCCGAGCGGCTGGCGCAGGGCCGCGCCTTCGCCGAAGCCGATCGCGAGCGGCAGCGCGCCGAGCACGCCGGCCAGGTTGGTCATCAGGATCGGGCGCAGCCGCTGCAGCGCCACGTGGTGGATGGCTTCGGCCGGGGCCACGCCCTTGCGGCACTCGACCAGCGCGAGGTCCACCATCAGGATCGCGTTTTTCATCACGAGGCCGATCAGCAGGAACAGCCCCAGCAGCGCGACGAGGTTGAACTCGGTGCCCGAGAGGCGCAGCGCGAGCAGCGCCCCGATGCCCGCCGACGGCAGCGTCGACAGGATCACGAGCGGGTGCCGCAGGCTCTCGTACAGCACGCCGAGCACGAGGTACACGGCCACGACCACGCCGAGCAGCAGCAGCGGCTGCCGGTGTTCCATGCCCCCGAACGCGGACCCCTCGCCGAACGTGCCGCGCATCACCGTCGACGGCATCATCAGCTTCGCGAGCATCGCGTCGATGGCGCGGCTGGCGTCCCCCAACCTCACGCCCGGCGCCACCTGGTAGCCGATCCAGCCGGCGGCGAACTGCCCGCTCTTGTAGACACGGTCGCTCGACAGCTCGAACCGCCACGTCGCGAACGACGACAGCGGCACGCGCCCGCCCGAGGCCGTCACCACCTGCAGGTCGCCGAGCGATTCGGGCCGCTCGGCCTGGCGTGGCGCCACCTCCATCACCACGCGGTACTGGTTCATCGCCTCGTAGAGCGTCACCACCTGGCGCTGCGAGAAGGCGTTGCCCAGCAGGGCCGACACGGTGGCCATGTCGACGCCGAGGCGGCGCGCGGCCTCGCGGTCGATCTCCAGCGTGACCTGCTGCGTGCCGCCGCCCGAACGGTCCACGTCGGCGATCTCGGGCAGCTCGCGCATCGCGTCGGCCGCGCGCTTCGACCACTCGCGCACCGTCGCGAAGTTGTCGGAGAGCAGCAGCAGGTCCTGCCCCACGCCGCCGAACGGCGAGCCGAGGCGGATGTCCTGGTCGACGTCGATCATCAGCAGGCCGCCCGGCACCAGGGGCGCCGCGCGGCGCAGGCGGTCCACCACCTCGTCCGACGACACGCCGCGTTCGGCCAGCGGCTTCAGGCGCACGCGGATCCAGCTGTTGCTGATGCCGCCGGTGCCGCCGCTCGTGCCGGTCACGTCGGCCACCGCCGGGTCGGCCAGCAGCAGCTGGCGGTAGGCCTCGATCTTCGGCTGCATGACCTGGAACGAGAAGCCGTCGTCGCCGCGCACGATGCCGCCCAGCTGGCCCGTGTCCTGCCGCGGCAGCATGCCCTTCGGGATCACGACGTACTGCCACGCGGTGAGCGCGATGGCCAGGGCCAGCACCCCGAGCACCACGTTGCCGTGCCGCAGCGCCCACGCGAGGCTCGTGCCGTACGCCGACCGCACGCGCTCGAACAGCCCCGCGCGCGGCGCCGGCCCGGTGGCGCGCAGCCAGCGTCCGCACAGGCTCGGCGTGAGCGACAGCGACATCGCGAGCGAGATCAGCATCGCCGCGGCGAGCGTCAGCGAGAACTCGCGGAACAAGCGTTCGACGAGCCCGCCCATGAACAGGATGGACACGAAGACGACGAGCAGCGCGAGCGTCATCGCGACGAGTGTCGGGCCGATCTCGCGTGCGCCGAGGGCGGCCGCCTGCATCGGCGACCGGCCCTCCTCGACGTGGCGCGTGGTGTTCTCGTACACGACGATCGCGTCGTCCACCACGAGGCCCGCGGCGATCACGAGGGCCATGAGCGAGAGGTTGTTCAGCGAGAAGCCGGCGAGGTACATCACCGCGAAGGTGCCCACCACCGACACGGGGATCACCAGCGCCGGGATCAGCGCGGCGCGCCCGCCGCCGAGGAACGCCCACACCAGCACGGCCACCAGCAGCGCCGAGAGCCCGAGCGTCAGCTGCGCGTCGAACAGCGTCGCGCGGATGCCGGGCGAACGGTCCATCACGACGGTGAGCGTGGTGTCGGCCGGCATCAGCGCACGCAGCGCGGGCAATGCGGCCTGGATGGCGTCGCTCGTCGCGACGATGTTCGCGCCGCTGCGCCGGCTCACCTCCAGCACCACCGCTGGCGCGTGGTTGTGGAAACCGGCGCTCCAGCGGTTCTCGGTGGCATCGGTCACCGCGGCCACGTCGGACAGGCGCAGCACGGCGCCGTCCCGCTCGCGCAGCACGAGCGGCGCGAAGTCGGCTGCGCGCCGCGAGGTGTCGGCGAGCCGGATCTGCCAGCGCCGCGCGCCCTGCTCCACGCTGCCGAGCGGCTGCTCCGCGGTGGCGGCCGACAGCGCGGTGCGCACCGTCTCCAGCGGCAGGCCGTGCGCGGCGAGGCGTTCCATGTCGACCTGCACGCGCACCGCCGGCAGCGAGGCGCCGCCCACCTTCACCTCGCCCACGCCCTCGATGCGCGAGAGGCGCTGGGCCAGCACGGTGGAGGCCGCGTCGTACAGCGCGGCGGAGGACAGCGTGGGGGACGCGAGCGCGAGCGCCATGATCGGCGTCTGCGACGCGCTGACCTTGCGGTAGGTCGGATGGCCGGGCATCCCGGACGGCAGCTGCGAGCGTGCGGTGTAGATCGCGGCCTGCACCTCGCGCGCGGCCTCGTCGAGGTCGCGGCCCAGTTCGAACTGCAGGTGGATCTCCGTGGCCCCCTGCGAACTCGACGAGCCGATCTCGTGGATGCCGGCGATGCCGCCGAGCGCCCGTTCGAGCGGCGTGGCGACGGTGGCCGCGATGCTCTCCGGGCTGGCGCCGGGCAGGTTCGCCGACACCACGATGGTGGGGAAGTCCACCTGCGGCAGCGGCGCGACGGGCAGCATGCGCCAGCCGAGCACCCCGGCCAGCAGCACGGCCACCGCCATCAGCGCCGTGGCGACGGGCCGGTCGACGAAGCGTTTCATGTCGCGGCCGGCACCGCCGCGGCGGCGCGGGCGCGCGTGCGGCGGTCGAACCACAGGTACACCGCCGGTGTCGTGAAGAGCGTCAGCACCTGGCTCGTGACCAGCCCACCCACCATCACGATGCCGAGCGGCTGGCGCAGCTCGGCGCCGGAACCGCCCGCGAGCATCAGCGGCAGCGCGCCGAACAACGCGGCGAGCGTGGTCATCAGGATGGGCCGGAAGCGCAGCAGCGCGGCGCGGCGGATGGCTTCCTGCGGCGAGAGGCCCAGGCGGCGCTGCGCATCGAGCGCGAAGTCCACCATCATGATGCCGTTCTTCTTCACGAGGCCGATCAGCAGCACGATGCCGATCACCGCGATCAGGTCGAGCGGCCGGCCGGCGATCATCAGCGACAGCAGCGCGCCCACCGCCGCCGACGGCAGCGTGGACAGGATCGTCAGCGGGTGGATGGTGCTCTCGTACAGCATGCCCAGCACGAGGTACATCACCACCACCGCTGCGAGGATCAGCCACAGCGTGTTCGAGAGCGACGCGCGGAACGCCTCGGCCGTGCCCGCGAAGCGCGCCTCCACCGGGGCCGGCAGGTCGAGCGACACGCGCGCGGCCTCGATGGCCTTGACCGCATCGCCGAGCGACGCGCCCGGCGCGAGGTCGAACGACACCGTCGCGGCGGGGAACTGCCCCTCGCGGCGCACCAGCAGCGGCGCGGCGCGTTCGGAGACGGTGGCCACCGCCGACAGCGGCACCGAGCGGCCGCCCGCGAGCGGCACGCGCACGTCGCGCACCGCGTCGAGGCCCGACGAGGCCACCGCGGGGTCGGCCTCCAGCACCACGCGGTACTGGTTGGCCTGCGAGTAGAGCGTCGCGATCTGCCGCTGGCCATGGGCGTTCTGCAGCGCCGTGGCGATGTCCGACAGGTTCGCGCCGAGGCGCGCGGCCGCGTCGCGGTCCACCTCGACCCAGGCCTGGCGGCCCTCCTCCTGCAGGTCGCCCACCACACCGGTCAGCGACGGCTCGGCGCGCAGCCGCTCGACGAGCGCGGGCACCCAGCGCGCCAGCAGCGCGGCGTCGGGGGCGGTCAGCGTGTAGCGGTACGGCGTGCGGCTCACCGTGTCGTCGATGCTGAGCGACTGCACCGGCTGGAACCAGGCGGAGATGCCCGGCACGTTCGCGATGCGTTCGGACAGCTGCGCGGCGATGGCCTGCGCCGACTCGCTGCGTTCGCCGTGCGGCTTCAGGTTGATCAGCAGCCGGCCGCTGTTGAGCGTGGTGTTGACACCGTCGACGCCGATGAACGACGACAGGCTCGCGACGTCGGGGTGTTTCAGCAGCTCGCGGGCGAGCGCCTGCTGGCGGTCGGCCATCGCACCGTACGAGGTGTTCTGCGGCGCCTGCGTGATGCCCTGGATCACCCCGCCGTCCTGCACCGGGAAGAAGCCCTTCGGCACCGCGAGGTACAGCGCGGCGGTGAGGCCCAGCACGGCCAGCAGGCCGCCGAGGGCCAGGCGCTCGTGGCGCAGCGTCCAGTCGAGGCCGCGGGCGTAACGCTCGATCACGCGGTCGAGCAGGCCCTGCTTCGTGGGGGCCGGCGCGGCGTCGAGCAGGCGCGCGCTCATCATCGGCGTGAGCGTGAGCGACACGGCCAGCGAGATCACGATGGCGACCGCGAGCGTCATCGCGAACTCGTGGAACATGCGGCCGGCCACGTCGCCCATGAACAGCAGCGGGATCAGCACGGCGATCAGCGAGACCGTGAGCGAGACGAGCGTGAACCCGATCTCCTTCGCACCGGCGAGCGCCGCCTGCATCGGCGACGCGCCCTCCTCGCGGTGGCGTGCGATGTTCTCCACCATCACGATGGCGTCGTCGACGACGAAGCCGGTGGCGATGGTGAGTGCCATCAGACTGAGGTTGTTCAACGAGTAGCCGGCCAGGTGCATGAAGCCGAACGTGCCCACGATGGACAGCGGCACCGCGATGCTCGGGATCAGCGCGGCCTTCGGGCTGTGCAGGAAGGCCATCGTCACCGCCACCACGAGGCCCATCGCGATCAGCAGCTCGACCTGCACGTCGCGCACCGACGCGCGGATGCTTTCGGTGCGGTCGCCCAGCACGGCCACGTCGACCGTGCCCGGCAGCGAGGCCGTCAGCTGCGGCAGCAGCGCCCGCACGCGCGCGGCCATCTCGACCACGTTGGCGCCGGGCTGGTGCTGCACGTTGACCAGCACCGCGGGCACCTCGCCGCTCCACGCGCCGAGGTAGCGGTCCTCGGCGCCGTCGACGATGGTGGCCACGTCGCCCAGGCGCAGTGGCGCGGACTCCTTGTACGCGACGATCAGCGAACGGTAGTCGGCCGCGCTGCGGATCTGGTCGTTCGCATCGAGCATCGTCATGCGCACCGGGCCGTCGAAGCTGCCCTTGGCCTGGTTGACGTTGGCCGCGGCCACGGCCTTGCGCACGTCCTCCATCGTCAGGCCGTGGGAGGCCAGCACGTCGGGCTTGACCTGGACGCGCAGCGCGGGCCGCTGGCCGCCGGCCAGGCTCACGAGGCCCACACCGGGCAACTGCGCGAGCTTCTGCGCCATGCGGGTGTCGACGAGGTCGTGCACCTGCGGCAGCGGCAGCGTGGCCGACGTGATGGCCAGCGTGACGATGGGCGCCTCGCCCGGGTTGACCTTGCGGTAGACGGGCGGGGACGGCAGGTCCGCGGGCAGCAGCCCCGCGGCCGTGGTCAGCGCGGCCTGCACCTCCTGCTCGGCCACGCCGAGGTCCACTTCCAGCGCGAACTGCAGCGTGATGACGGACGCGCCCGACGAACTCGACGAGGACATGCGCAACAGCCCGGGCACCTGCCCCAGCTGGCGTTCGAGCGGCGCGGTGACGGTGCGCGCGGTGATGTCCGGACTGGCACCGGGCTGGAACGTGGTGACCTGGATGATCGGGTACTCGACCTGCGGCAGCGCCGCGACCGGCAGCAGCCGCAGCGCGAGCAGGCCCGACAGCAGCAGCGCGACGGTGAGCAGCGCGGTGGCGACGGGCCGTTCGATGAACGGGCGGGACAAGTCCACGATCAGGCGCCCGAAGCGGGCTTCGCGGGCGGCACCACCACGATCTCGCGGCCGTCCTTCAGGCGGTCGAGGCCTTCGAGCACCACGGCCTCGCCGTGGGCCACGCCCTTGAGCACCTCGATGCGGTCGTCCTGCGTGATGCCGAGCGACAGCCTGCGCAGCTCGGCCTTGCCGTCCTTCACGACGTACGCGAAGGGACCGCTTTCGCCGTACTGCACGGCGTCACCCGGGATCGTCACCGCGTCGGGGCGTTCGCCGAGCGTGAGGCGCACCTTCACGTACTGGTTCGGGAACAGCGCGTCGTCGCCGTTCTCGAAGCGGGCCTTGAGCTTCAAGGTGCCGGTGGCGGTGTCGAGCTGGTTGTCGAACGTGGCGAGGCGGCCGTCGGCGAGGCGCGTGCGCTCCTCGCGGTCCCAGGCCTGCACGCCGAGCGGCTTGTCCCCGGCCGCCGCGGCACGCACGGCGGCGATGTTCGCCTCGGGCAGGCTGAACGTGACCGTGATCGGGCGCGTCTGCGCGATGGTGACGAGGCCCGTGGTGTCGGTCGCGCTCACGAGGTTGCCGGCATCGACCTTGCGCAGGCCCGCGCGGCCGGCGATGGGGGCGCGGATGCGGGTCCACGCGAGCTGCAGCTTCGCGTTGTCCACCGCGGCCTGGTCGGCCTGGCGCGTGCCGCGCAACTGCAGCACGAGGGCCTTCTGCTTGTCGACCTGCTGGCGGGCGATGGAGTCCTGCGAGTGCAGGCGCTCGTACAGCACGAGGTCGTTCTCGGCGTTGGCGAGCAGCGCGGCGTTCTGCGCCTGCTGCCCCTCGGCCTGCGCGAGCCGGACGCGATACACCGACGGATCGATCAGCGCGAGCGGCTGGCCGGCCTTCACGGCCTGGCCTTCCTCGAAGAACACCTTGTCGAGCGGACCGTCGACCCGCGGCCGCACCGTGACGAGGTTCATCGGCGTGACGCTGCCGATCGCACTCACGCGCAGCACGAGGGTCTCGCGGCGCACGTCCACCGTGCGCACGGGTACGGGACCGACCCACGGGTTCACGCCCTCGCGGGCGGCGGGCGCGGGGCGCAGCAGCCACCAGGCCGCGCCGGCGATGACGACCAGGGCCGCGAGTGCGGCCCATCCCTTGCGGGAACGAAAGAAGGAGGGTTGGAGGGCAGCGTCGGAAGCGGTCATCGGATCGACAAATGAGAATCGTTCTCATCATACCTGCAATGAATCCGCCAACCGTGTCCTGGGCGCGTACTTCAAGGTGGAGGTCGGCGAGGGGTCGTCGCAGGACCTGAACGCTTTCTGGTGGGCGCCGGACACGGGCATGGTCGACGTCAACACCCTGCTCGACCCGGCGGACGCCGCGATCTGGCACATCCAGGGGCTCGGCGCGTTCAACGCACAGGGCCAGGCCGCCGCGTACGCGTTGCTGGACGGCTATCCGCAGGCAGTTCTCGTGAACCTGTCGGCGCCCGTGCCGGAACCGGCGGTGTGGATGCTCGCGCTGGCCGGGCTGCCGCTGCTGGCGCGGCGGGCACGTCAGAGGTCGAACCGGTACCCCACCCCGTAGATGGACCGGATGCAGTCCGGCCCCGCCCCCGCCGCCTCGAGCTTGCGGCGCAGGTTCTTCACGTGGCTGTCCACCGCACGGTCGGTGACGGCGCGCTGGTCGGCGTGCAGCTTGTCCAGCAGCGCGTCGCGCGAGAACACGCGGCCCGGCGCGGACGCCAGCGTCTTGAGCAGGCGGAACTCGATGGGCGTGAGGTCGAGGGCGGTGCCGGCGTACGACGCGCGGAAGCCGTCCTCGTCGATGGACAGCACCACCGGTTCGGCGAGGTCCGCCGCGCGGCTGCGCCGCAGGATCGCCTTCACGCGCGCGACGATCTCGCGCGGGCTGAACGGGGTCTTGCTGATGTAGTCGTCGGCACCCAGGTCGAGCCCGAGCAGGCGGTCGGCTTCCTCCACGCGCGCCGTCAGCATCACGATGGGCACGTCGCTGAACGCGCGCAGGTCGCGGCACACGTCGAGGCCGCTGCGGCCGGGCAGCATCAGGTCGAGCAGCACGAGGTCGTAGCGGTGGCGGCGGTAGGCATCGACCACGTCGCGGCCGTCGGCCAGGCATTCGGCCTCGTGGCCGGCCGCGCGCAGGTAGTCGGCCACCAGCGCGGCCATCTTCGGTTCGTCCTCGACGACGAGGATGCGGGCGGGTGGACTCGTCCCGCTCATGCGGCCCCCTGCGGCAGTTCGATCGCGATCCACAGTCCCCCGAGCGGCGAGGCCTTCGCCTCGATGCGGCCGTCGTGTGCCTCGACGATGCGCTGGCAGATCGCGAGGCCGAGCCCGGCGCCGCCGCTCTGGCGGTTGCGCGATGCGTCGGTGCGGTAGAAGCGTTCGAAGAGGTGCGCGCGCTGTTCGTCGGACACGCCCGGCGCGGTGTCGGAGAAGTCGATGCAGACCCTCGCCCCGTCGAGACGCGCCGACACGCGCAGCATGCCCCCGGCATCGGTGTAGCGGCACGTGTTCTCGAGCAGGTTGTTGAACAGCTGCACGAGGCGGCGCTCGTCGACGAAGGCCATCAGCGGCGCTTCGGGCAGCACCAGCGCGAGCTTGATGCCGCGTTCGGACAGCCGTTCGCGGAACGCCCCTGCGGCGAGGCGCAGCGTCTCGGCCACGTCGAGGTCGGCCTTGCGGTAGGTGAGCGCGCCCACGTCGGCGAGCGACAGGTCGTACAGGTCGCTCACGAGCTTGTTGAGCGTCGCCACCTCGGCCTGCAGCGACCGCACCGATTCGCGGTCGAGGGTGCGCACGCCGTCCTCGATGGCCTCCAACTCGCCGTGCAGCACCCCCAGCGGCGTGCGCAGTTCATGGGACACGTCGGCCATGAACTCGCGGCGCATCTCCTCGTTGCGCTGCAGCGTGTGGGCGAGGCGGTTGAAGTCGACGGCCAGCTGGCCCACCTCGTCGCGGGCCTCGATGTGCACCCGGGTGCCGTACTCGCCCGCGGCCAGCCGGTGCGTGGCCGCCGCGACCTCCTTGACCGGCGTGAGGAGGGCCCGCGACACCCACACCGCGACGCCCGCGGCCAGCAGCATGGCGCCGGCGCCCACGAGCCAGCGGGAGCGCCACTGCGCGTCCTCGAACCGGCGCTCGGCGGCCGAGCTGACCGCCTCGAAGCGGGCCATGGTCAGCCAGCCGACGGTGGCGCCGTCCACCACGATGGGCCGCTCGACCTCGGGCGCGGTGGAGCCTTCGAACCCGGCGACGCGGCGGCGGTCGGTGTCGTACAGCGCGAAGCGGCGCGTGGCACCGGTGAGTTCGGAGACGGTGGGCGGCGGACGCTCGCGCGGGTCGAGCGCCCGGCCTTCGTCGTCGGCCAACGGGCGCAGCTGCTTGTACCAGAGCTCGGGGTGCTCGCGCAGGAAGTTCCAGCTGTTGCCGTTGGCCCGGTAGCCCGCGGTCACCCCGGGCACGGCCGCCTCGAGGCGCAGCTCGCCCTGTTCGTTCAGGTAGCCGAGGAAGCCGCGCTTGAGGTTCAGGTGCGCCGCCACGCCCATCGCGAGCGCGACGAGCAGCGCCGTCGCGAGGACGGCGGCGAACAACTTGGCGGTGATGCTGATCTTCATCGGAGCAGGGATTAGCGCCGATCCCCCGGCGGATGGCAACCGGGACAGACGGTTGCGCAGGTTCTTCAATGTGTCTCCACAATTGCATGCCAGGATCGCAGGCAACCGTCTTGCAGTCCGCCTTCCTCCCATGACCTCCCGATTCTCCCGTCTCGCTGCGCTGGTGTTCGTCGCCGCCCTGGCCGCCTGCTCGAAGAAGGAACCCCCTCCCCCTCCGAAGCCGGCCACGGTCGGCGTCTTCACCGTCACGGCCGGCAGCCAGGCCATCTCCACCGAACTGCCGGGCCGCACCAAGGCACGGCTGATCGCCGAGATCCGGCCGCAGGTGGGCGGCATCGTGCTGCGCCGCCTGTTCGAGGAAGGCGCGCGGGTGAAGGCGGGCCAGGTGCTGTACGAACTGGATCCCGCCACGTTCCGCGCCGCCGTCGCGAGCGCCGAGGCCAGTGTCTCGAAGGCCGTGGCCACCCTCGGCACCGCCCGCACCACGGCGGCCCGAGACGCCGAACTGGTCAAGATCGACGCCATCAGCCAGCAGCAGCGCGACACCAGCCAGGCCGCCGCGAAGCAGGCCGAGGCCGACCTGGAGGTGGCCCGCGCCGCGCTGCAGACCGCCCGCATCAACCTCGACCGCACGCGCATCGCCTCGCCCATCGACGGGTTCGTCTCGGTGTCCACCGTGACCCCGGGCGCCCTCGTCACCGCGAACCAGGAGGCCGCCCTCACCACCGTGCAGCAGCTCGACCCCCTGTACGTCGACGTGGTGCAGTCCAGCGCCGAGCTGCTGCGCCTCAAGCGCGAGCTGGCGAACGGCACGCTGCAGCAGCGCAAAGGCAGCGCCGAGGCGCCCATCAGGCTCGTGCTGGAAGACGGCACGCCCTACGCCCACCCCGGCCGCCTGAAGTTCTCGGGCGTGGCCGTGAACCCCGCCACCGGCGCGGTCACGCTGCGCGGCGAGGTGCCCAACCCCGAGGGCATGCTGATGCCCGGCATGTACGTGCGCGCGCTGCTCGAGACGGGCGTCGCCGACCAGGCCATCCTCGTGCCGCAGCAGGGCATCACCCGCAACCCGGCCGGCGAGGCCGTGGCCTGGGTCATCGGGGCCGAGAACAAGGTCGAGGTGCGCAAGCTGACGGTCGACCGCGCCATCGCCGGCACGTGGCAGGTCACCTCCGGCCTGAAGCCGGGCGACCGCGTGATCGTCGACGGCCTGCAGCGCACCCGCGTGGGCGCCACGGTGAACCCGGTGGATGCCTCGGCGTCGGCACCGGCGCGGTCCGCGTCGGCGCCACGCGCCGCGTCGGCCGCCGCCCGCTGAGGGGCGCGCCATGGCACGTTTCTTCATCGACCGGCCCATCTTCGCGTGGGTCATCGCGATCGTCATCATGCTCGCCGGCGCGGTGGCCATCCACACGCTGCCGCTCGAGCAGTACCCGGACATCGCCCCCACCACCATCTCGATCAACGCCACGTACACCGGCGCGTCGGCCAAGACCATCGAGGACTCGGTCACGCAGGTGATCGAGCAGCGCCTGAAGGGCCTCGACCGCCTGGTCTCGATGGCCAGCACCAGCAACTCGGCCGGCACCGCCAACGTGCGCCTTAGCTTCGAGGCGGGCACGAACCCCGACGTGGCGCAGATGCAGGTGCAGAACAAGCTGCAGCAGGCCATGTCGCAGCTGCCCCAGGCCGTGCAGGCCCAGGGCGTGTCGGTGACGAAGGCCGGCACCGACCTGCTGATGGTCGTCTCGCTGATCTCGGAAGACGGCAGCATGTCCGCCACCGACCTCGGCGACTACATCTCCAGCAACCTGCAGGACGTCATCAGCCGCGTGGACGGCGTGGGCGACGTCAACATCCAGGGCACCGGCTACGCGATGCGCCTGTGGCTCGACCCGGCCAAGCTGAACCAGTACGGACTGATGCCGGGTGACGTTCGCACGGCCATCGCGGCGCAGAACACCGAGGTGTCGGCCGGCCAGCTGGGCGCGCTGCCGGCCACGTCCGGACAGCAGCTCAACGCCACCGTGACGGCCCGCGGCAAGCTGCAGACGGTGGAGCAGTTCCGCAACGTCGTGGTCAAGTCCGCCGCCGACGGCTCCGTCGTGCGCGTGGGCGACGTGGCCCGCGTGGAGCTCGGCAGCGACAACTACACCACCCGCGCCCGCCTGGGCGGCAGCACCGCGTCGGGCATGGTGATCTTCCTCGCCACCGGCGCCAACGCGGTGGGCACGGCCAAGGCCGTGAAGGCCAAGCTCGACGAGCTCTCGCCCTTCTTCCCGCCGGGCATGAAGGCCATCGTGAGCTTCGACACCACGCCGTTCGTCGAGATCTCCATCGAGGGCGTGGTGCACACGCTGCTCGAGGCCATGGTGCTGGTCGTGCTGATCATGTACCTGTTCATGCAGAACCTGCGGGCCACGCTGATCCCGGCCATCGCGGTGCCGGTGGTGCTGCTCGGCACCTTCGGCATCCTCTCGATGTTCGGCTACTCGATCAACACGCTCACGATGTTCGGGCTCGTGCTCGCCATCGGCCTGCTGGTGGACGACGCCATCGTGGTCGTCGAGAACGTCGAGCGGCTGATGAGCGAGGAGAAGCTGACGCCGCTCGAGGCCACGCGCAAGTCGATGGGCGAGATCACCGGCGCCCTGGTCGGCATCGCGCTCGTGCTCTCGGCGGTGTTCATCCCGATGGCCTTCTTCGGCGGGTCCACCGGCGTGATCTATCGCCAGTTCTCGATCACCGTGGTGTCGGCGATGGTGCTGTCGGTGCTCGTCGCGATGACCCTGACGCCGGCGCTCTGCGCGACGTTGCTGCACGAGGGGGACGAGCCCGGCCACACCGACCGGCCGGGCCTCATGGGCCGCTTCTTCAACGGCTTCAACCGCTTCTTCGACCGCAACGCCGACCGCTACGAGCGCGGCGTCGCCGGGCTGCTCAAGCGCAACGCCCGCAGCATGCTGCTGTACGCGCTGCTGCTCGGGGTCGCCGCGTTCCTGTACGCGCGGCTGCCCACGTCGTTCCTGCCGGAGGAGGACCAGGGCACGCTGCAGGTGCAGGTGCGCATGCCGGCCGGTGCCACCGACGAACGGCTCAAGCAGGCGCTGTCGCGCATCGAGACGTACCTGTCGAAGGAGACCGAGGTCGTCCGCTTCTACAACCTGGTGAGCGGCCAGGGTGGCAACCAGGGCACGGGCCAGGGCTACATCCGACTGAAGGACTGGAGCGAGCGCACGGGCAAGGGCCAGAGCGCGGCCGAACTGGCGCGGCGCTACACGAGCGACCTGCAGCGGGAGATCCGCGAAGCGCAAGTCTTCATCCTGCTGCCGCCGGCCGTGCGCGGCCTCGGCGCGAACGCCGGCTTCTCGGTGCAGTTGCAGGACGTGGGCGGCATCGGGCCGCAGGCGCTCGCCGCCGCACGCGACCAGTTCCTCGACCTCGCGAACAGCCACCCCGAACTCTCCCGCGTGCGCAACAACAACCTCGTCGACACGCCGGAGTTCAACATCCGCATCGACGACCGCCGCGCCGGCGCGCTGGGCCTCACCACGGGGAACATCAACGACACGCTGTCGGCCGCGATGGGTGGCAGCTACATCAACGACTTCATCGACCGCGGCCGCGTGAAGAAGGTCTACATGCAGGGCGACGCCCCGTTCCGCATGGACCCCGAGTCGTACAAGGACTGGTACGTGCGCAACACCACCGGCGACATGGTGCCGTTCTCGGCCTTCGCCACCAGCGGCTGGACCTTCGGCTCGCCGCAGCTCACGCGCTACAACGGCATGTCGTCGTACGAACTCATCGGCGACCCCGCACCCGGCGTCAGCTCGGGCACCGCGATGCGCCTCATCGAGGACACCATGAAGCAGATGCCCACCGGTGTCGGCTACGAATGGGCGGGCCGCTCCTACCAGGAGCGCCTGTCGGGCGCGCAGGCCCCGCTGCTGTACGCGGCGTCGGTGCTGTTCGTGTTCCTGTGCCTGGCCGCGCTGTACGAGAGCTGGTCGGTGCCGTTCTCGGTGATGCTGGTCGTGCCGCTCGGGGTGCTCGGGGCCCTGGCCGCCACCACGCTCGCGGGGCAGACCAACGACGTGTACTTCCAGGTGGGCCTGCTGACCACCGTGGGCCTGTCCGCGAAAAACGCGATCCTGATCGTCGAGTTCGCGAAGTCCTTGGAGGAACAGGGCATGGCCCTCGTCGACGCCACGCTGAAGGCCGTGCGCCAGCGGCTGCGCCCGATCCTGATGACCTCGCTCGCGTTCGGCTTCGGCGTGCTGCCGCTCGCCTTCAGCACCGGCGCCGGCGCCGGCAGCCGCCGCTCCATCGGCACCGGCGTGCTCGGCGGCATGATCACCGCCACGATCCTCGGAATCTTCTTCGTGCCCATCTTCTACGTCGTGATCCGCAAGGTCTTCGGCCGCCACAAGGTCCAGCCGGTCGCCCCGGAGGCCACGCCATGAGCCGCCTCGCCCTCACCACGCTCTGCGCGGCCGCGTTGCTGGCCGGCTGCGTGAACCTCGCACCCACGTACGAGCCGCCCGCCGCGCCGGTGCCCGGGCAATGGACCACGGCGCCCGCCACCGGCGGCCAGGCGCTGCCGGCCGACTGGCAGTCGTTCGTCTCCGACGAACGGCTGCGCCAGGTCATCACGCTGGCCCTCGCCAACAACCGCGACCTGCGCGTCGCCGCGCTGAACATCGAACGCGCGCAGGCGCAGTACCGCATCGCTCGCGCCGACCTGTTCCCGACGGTCGACGGCTCGGTGGGCGGCGTGCGCCAGCGCAGCGCCTCCACGGGCGCCACCACCACGCAGTACAGCGCCGAGCTGGGCCTCGCCCGCTACGAGATCGACTTCTTCGGCAAGATCCGCAACCTGAACGAGTCGGCGCTGCAGGCCTTCTTCGCGGTGGAGGAGAACCGGCGCAGCGCGCAGATCAGCCTCGTCGCCGAGGTGGCCACCGCGTGGCTCACGCTCGCGGCCGACACCGAACGCCTCGCGCTCGTGCGCGACACGCTGAAGAACCAGGAAACCGCGTACGACCTCGTGCGCCGCACGCGCGAACTGGGCGGCACGTCGGGCCTCGCATTGGCCCAGGCGCGCATGACGGTCGATGCCGCGCGGGTCGACGTGGGCACGTACACGAGCCGCGTCGGCGTCGACCGCAACGCCCTCGACCTGCTCGTGGGCGCGGCCGTGCCGGAAGGCCTGCTGCCCGCACCGGGCGCCGGGGCCGGCGCGAGCCGCCTCGTCGACGTGCCGGCGGGCCTGCCGTCCGAGGTGCTGCTGAAGCGCCCCGACGTGATCGCCGCGGAACATCGATTGAAGGCGTCCTACGCCGACGTGGGCGCCGTGCGCGCCACGCTGTTCCCGAGCATCTCGCTGACGGCATCGGTGGGCACCCAGAGCCGCACGCTGTCGGGCCTGTTCGGCAGCGGCACGGGGGTCTGGAGCTTCGCACCGTCCATCGACATCCCGCTGTTCGACGCGGGCGCGCGGCAGGCCAACGTCACGGCCACCGAGGCCCAGCGCAAGATCGAGATCGCCACCTACGAGGCCACCGTGCAGGCGGCCTTCCGCGACGTCGCCGACGCCTTGGCCGAACGCGCCACGCTCGCCGACCGGCTCGCCGCGCAGGACTCGCTGGTCGAGTCCTCGCAGCGCGCCTTCGACCTGTCCACCGCGCTCTTCAAGGGCGGCGCCAGCAGCTACCTCGACGTGCTGGTGAACCAGCGCGCGCTGTATGCGTCGCAGCAGACGGCGATCTCGCTCCGGTTGCTGGAGGAGATCAACCGCGTGGACCTGTACCGCGCGCTCGGGGGTGGTGGCAACTGAAGAATGTCATCCCGGCGAACGCCGGGATCCACCGCCATCAGGCGCGCAGGACGTGCAGTGGGCCCCGGCTTTCGCCAGGGTGACAGACCTTCAGAAAAGCTTGCCCACGTTGAACAAGGTCAGCACCCCCAGCACCGCGAAGATGCCCGCCGCGATCGAATGCACGAGCTTCATCGGCACCCGCTTCGCGATCTTGTCGCCCACGAACACCGCCGGCACGTCGGCGATCAGCATGCCGAGCGTGGTGCCGGCCACCACCGCGACGAGGTCGTTGTAGCGCGCGGCGAGCGCGACCGTGGCGATCTGCGTCTTGTCGCCCATCTCGGCGAGGAAGAAGACGACGACGGTGGTGAGGAACACGCCGTAGCGCGCCGGCATGGCTTCGTCCGCGTCGATCTTGTCGGGGATCAGCATCCAGCCGGCCATCGCGATGAACGAGATGCCGATGACCCAGCGCAGCACGTCGGGGCCGAGCGCGGAGGCGACCCAGCCGCCCACGGCACCGGCCGCGGCATGGTTGAAGAGGGTGGCGACGAGGATGCCCAGCACGATGGGAGCCGGCCGCTTGAAACGCACCGCCAGCAGCATGGCCAGCAATTGCGTCTTGTCGCCCATTTCACCCAGGGCGACCACGCCGGTCGAGATCAGAAACGCTTCCATGAACACTCCAGGGCCTGACAACCAAGACGACCGCACACCCGCCCGGCCCTTGTTCCGGAAGGCGTGCAGTCAAAGGTCTTGCCAGGTGGATGTTCCACTGTGCGTGCCATGGCCGTGAGGGCCAAGTGTGTTGACACGAACCCCGGCCACGTGGCGTGGACCGGGCAGCTACTCCCCAATGACGGGAAGCCGTGATTATAGGCGAGGCCGCTTGCGGGCCGAGAACATCAGCCAGGGGCTGTCGGGTGCCAGCTCGGCCGGGAACACGGGCGCCCCGAGCCAGTCGAACACGTCGGCGACCTCGAACCCGGCCTCGAACGCCTGGGCCCGCGCATGGCGCTGGCTCGTGTAGTAGTGCAGGCAGGCATAGTCGTGGCCGCCGTCGTTGAGCAGGGCGTGTTCGGCGTGGACCTCGCGCGCCGAACCGACGCGTGCGTGGTTGCCCACCTGTTTCAGCCAGCGCGCCAGGTGCAGCACCTCGCGGGCCGGGTTCGGTGACCATTCCGGATGGGGCGGGCGCAGCGCGTCCGTCCAGTGGCGGTTGTGGGAGGAGACACGAACCACCCGCCGTCGCGCAACACACGACCCACCTCCTGGAACGTCCGCAGCCGGCCATCGCCGTCGACCGCGTCGACCACGTTGTTGCTCGCGAAGACGAAGTCGAACGACGCCGTACCGAAGGCCGACAGATCGCGCATGTCGGCCAGCCGCACCGACACGCCCGGAAGGTGCCGCTGCACGTGCGCCACCATCACCGGCGAGTAGTCGATGCCCTCGTAGCGGGAGGCCAGCGGCGCGAGGTACACCGACGTTCGCCCCGTGCCCACGCCGATGTCGAGCACGTCGCGCCCTGCAAAGGCGTCGTGGTAGCGCAGCAGCGTCAGCGCCTCCGCGCGGGTGAGGGTGTCGGAGCGGTACTCCCGGGTCACGTCCGGCGCGTGATAGACGCGGGCATTGATCGCATCCTGATCGAGGGTGACTGAGGGCATGGCAGAACCTCCTTCATGCGAACCAGCGGACGAACAGGGGAATCAACAGCGCCGCGAGCAGGACCTGCAGGCCCAGCGCGATCCCAGCATACGCCCCCGCGTCGGGGTGAACCTGCATTGCCCTCGCCGCGCCGATGCCATGCGACGCGGTGCCGATCGCGAAGCCCCGCACGGCCATCGACTCGATGCGCAGCAGCGTGAACAGGTAGCGGCCCGTGAGCGCCCCCACGAGGCCGGTCACCACCGCGAACACGGCGGCCAGCGCCGGCACGCCGCCGATGCGGTCGGCGATGCCCATCGCCACCGGCGCGGTGACCGACTTGGGCACGAGCGACCGGATCACCTCCTCCGGCAGGCCCACGGCCCATGCCATCGCCGCCGCGCTGCCCGCCGCGGCGAGGCCGCCGGCCAGCGCCGCGAGGGTGAGCGCCACGCCACGCCGGCGCACCTCGGCGCGCCGCACCCACAGCGGCCAGCCGAGCGCGACCACCGCGGGACCGAGCAGCACGTGCACGAACTGCGCGCCGGCGAAGTACACGGGGTACGCCGTGCCGGTCAGCACGAGCACCGCCCCCAGCACCAGCACCGACCACAGCACGGGGTTGGCCCACGGGGCACGGCCGACCCGGTCGTACACGGCCGAGCAGGTCACGTAGGTGAGCAACGTGGCGGTCAGCCCGAACAGCGGGCTCGAGGACAGGTAGACCCAGAGCTGGACAAAATCATTCATGCGCAGCGTCCTCCTTCAGCAGGCGGCGCAGCACGAGCGCGGTGACCGCCATGCCGATCCACGTCGACACCACGATCACGGCCATCAGCTGCAGCCCGAACCGCGCGACGAGGTCGAGGTGCACGATGACCCCCACGCCCACGGGCACGAACAGCAGCGACAGGTGGGCGAGCAGCACGTCGGCCGCGGCCGACACCGGCTCGCGCACGAACCGCCACGACAGTCCGCCGAGCAGCAGCACGAGCCCGATCACCGGCCCCGGAAAGGGCAGCGACAGGCCATGCGCCACCCCCTCACCGGCGGCCTGGAACAACAACAGGATCGCCAAACCGCGCAGCGCCTCCACCCCACTCTCCCCGTTCGTCGAAACGAACGATTCTGGCAGCGAGCGGCCGGACCGTCAGGCGAACACCGCGGCACCCGCCTTCGCCACTTGGGCATCCTGCTCGGGCTTGACACCGGACACGCCGATGGCGCCCACCACCTGCCCTTCCACGACGATGGGCACCCCGCCTTCCAACATGCCCGCGAGCGGCGCCGACAGGAACGCAGTGCGGCCGTTGTTGATCATGTCCTCGTAGCCCTTGCTCTCGCGGCGGCCGAGCGCCGAGGTGCGGGCCTTCTCGGCCGCGACGTAGGCACCGACCGGCGCGCAACCGTCGAGCCGTTCGAGCGCGAGCAGGTGGCCGCCGTCGTCGGCGACCGCGAGGGTGACGGCCCAGCCGTTGCGGACGGCTTCGGCACGTGCCGCCTCGAGCACGCGGGCGACATCGGATTGGACGAGGACGGGTTTGGACTTCATGGGACGCTTTCCTTCGGGTTCTGCCCCGGCGCGGTGCGCGCCGGTCGTTTGGAACCGGTTGACCGCAAGGCCCATGCCCGTCCGGGGATGGACCCGCGGTTCCCGGCGTCACGATTTTCGTGCCCATAATGGGCGACGTCCACACGACCCCAGGGGAGCGCATTCGAATGGCCTTCAAGACCATCGCAACCGGAGTCGCCACGATCGCCCTGCTGGCGATGGCCGTGGCCTGTTCGTCGATCGACCCGACCCCGCCGTGCGCGGGCGGTGACCCGGCCGTGGTCTGCACGGCCGACGGCCCCGTGCGGGGTTCGCTGGAAGGCGGAGGGCTCGCGGTGCGCGGCATCCCGTACGCCGCGCCGCCCGTCGGACCCAACCGGTGGCAGCCCCCCGCCAAGCCCGCACCCTGGTCCGGCACCCGCGACGGCACCCGCTTCGGCAACGTCTGCCCGCAACTCGCCGGCCCCGACGTCGTGGGCGAAGAGGACTGCCTCACCGTCAACGTCTGGACCCCGCGCCCGGCGCCCGCGAAACCACTGCCCGTGATGGTGTTCTTCACCGGCGGCGGCAACCACGGCTTCTCGGGCCAGGGCGCCGGCGTGTTCGGCGGCGTGAAGTACGACGGCTCTCGCCTCGCGCCCGAGGGCGCGGTGTTCGTGAGCTTCAACTACCGGCTGGGCGCCCTCGGTTTCCTCACCACCGACACGCTCGGCGGCAACTACGGCAGCCTCGACCAGATCGCGATGCTGCAGTGGCTGCAACGGAACATCGCGGCGTTCGGCGGCGACCCGAAGCGCGTGTTCCTGTTCGGCACGTCGGCCGGCGGCGGCAACCTCTGCGCGCTGATGACGGCCCCCGCGGCGCGTGGCCTGTTCCATGGTGTCTCGATGCAGTCGAGCGTGCCCACCGGCTGCGAGATCGCCACCGCCGCCGACCTGCGCGCCGGCAGCGGCCAGCGGGTCGCCCAGGCGCTCGGCTGCACGGACGAGGCCTGCCTGCGGTCCCGGACCACCGCCGAGGTCGTGAAGGCCGTGCCCGGCACCTTCGGCCTGTCGCCGCGCCTCTACGGCCCGAACGTCGACGGCCGCGTGTTCCCCGAACAGCCCCTCGCCGTGATCCGCCGCGGCGCGCATGCCCACATGCCGGTGATCGTCGGCAACTCGACGCTGGAGACGATGCAGTTCGTGGGCTCGGCCGGCCCCGTGCCCGACGCGGCCGCGTACGCCGCCGCGGTGCGCAAGCTGTTCGGCGCGGACGGCGACCGCGTCCTCGCCACCTACCCCGCGTCGGCCCACGCCACCCCGCGCGACGCCCTCGTGCGCCTGACCACCGACGGCCTCTTCACGTGCCAGGCCCGCCGCGTGGCCCGCACGCTGGCCGCGGTGCAGCGCGAACCGGTGTACCGCTACCTGTTCGACCACCGCCTCGAGAACGACCCCGAGCAGCGCGCGCTCGGCGCCGTGCACACCATCGAGCACCCGTTCTTCTTCGGCTGGGCGGGCACGTACCGCCCCACTGCCGACGACCTCGCCGTGCAACGGCTGCTCGTGACCCACTGGACCCAGGTGGCCCGCGACGGCACCACCGCCGGCTGGCCCGCCGCGTTCCCCGGCGACAGCTGGCTGTGGGTGACGCCCACGCCGGACGTGCGGTCCGACGACCCGGCGCAGTGCGCGTTCTGGGACACGGTGACGCTGCCATGGCCGCACCTCTGATCCCGGACCTCGGCCGCCGCGCGTTCCAGGCCTCGCTGCTCGCGGCCCCGCTGTCCACCGTCGCGGCCGGTGGCCCGCCGGTGCTGCTGGGCATCGACGGGGAGTTCGGGCTGCAGAACAGCACCTCGGCGCAGGCCATCGAACTCGGCGTGCGCATCGCGGTGGACCAGGTCAACGCCCGCGGCGGCGTGCTGGGCGGCCGCCCGCTGGCCATCGTCACGCGCGACCACCGGTCCATCCCCGCGCGCGGCATCCAGAACATCGCCGAGTTCGCCGCGATGCCCGACCTCGTCGCGCTGTTCGGCGGGCGGTTCAGCCCCGTCGTGATCGAGCAGCTGCCCGCGCTGAAGGCGGCGAAGGTGCCGTTCCTCGCGGTGTGGTCCGCGGCGGACGCCATCGTCGACAACGGAAGCACGCCCAACTACGCCTTCCGCCTGTCGCTGCGCGACAGCCTGGCGATGCCGTTCATGATGACCCGCGCGAAGGCGCGTGGCGTGCAGCGCGTGGGCCTGCTGCTGACGAACACCGCGTGGGGCCGCAGCAACCTCGCCGCCGTGCAGAAGTACGAGGCCACGTCGAAGCAGCCCAGGGTGGTGGGCACGGCCTGGTACAACTGGCAGGAGAAGTCGCTCGTCGAGCCCTACCTGCGCCTCGTGCGACTCGGCGCGCAGGCCATCCTGCTCGTCGCCAACGACGACGAGGCCGCCACGCTCGTGCGCGAGGTGGCCCGGCTCGAGCCCGCGCAGCGCGTGCCGGTGCTGAGCCATTGGGGCATCACCGGCGGCCGCTTCTTCAGCGGGGCCGGCGACGCCCTCGAGCAGGTCGACTTCAGCGTCGTGCAGACCTTCAGCTTCTTCCGCGCCCCACCCGCCCAGCTCGCGACGTTCCTCGCCTCCGCCAAGGCCCACCGCATCCAGCGCATCGAGGACATCGAAAGCCCCGTCGGCACCGCCCACGCGTACGACATGACCCACATCCTCGCGAAAGCGATCGACCTGGCCGGCACCACCGACCGGCCAGCCGTGCGGGACGCGCTCGAACGCGTGAAGTTCCACGACGGACTCGTCCGCCGCTACGCCCCGCCGTTCACGCCGACGCGGCACGAGGCCCTGGGCACGGCGCAGCTGCTGATGGCCCGCTACCGCGACGACGGCGTCCTCGTGCCGGCCGAACGCTGACACCGATGAGCACGGCCAGCTGGCTGCCTTCGAGCCTGGTCCGCCGGTACGCCCTGGCCACCGCGGGCCTCGCAGCGGCCGCGCTCGTGATGACGTCGCTCGCGTCGTGGTGGCTGATCCGCCAGCAGCACCACGAGGCCGTGATCCAGCTGGCGAACGGTGAACGCCAGCACCAGGCCGCCGCCGTCGGCAACGACCTGCGCGCGATCTCCGCCCGCATGGCCGAGATCGCCGCCAGCACCATCCTCGCCACGGGCCTCGTCGACAGCGCGGGCCGCGAGACCTACCTCGGCCCGTTCCTCAACGGCATCCGCCAGATCAACGGCATCCCGGTGCAGCTGATCTTCACCGACTACCGCGGCACCGAGATCGCGAGCAACGACAACAGCTCGTTCAACGCGGACCAGCTGGCGTGGCTGCGCGAGAACATCGAGCAGGCCCGCCCGGTGGCCACGATCTTCCCGTCACCCAACGGCGACGAACTGGTCGCGCTGGAGCCCATGCGCTACGCCCGCACGTCGTCGCCCGAAGGCGCCGTGCTCTACAAGGTGAAGCTGCCGGACCTCGACGCCGGCCCCACCGCACGCCTGATGTGGGGGCCGCGCGTGCTGGAAGGCGACAGCCCGGAGGTCACGGCCGACGTGCCGTCGCCGCCGGTCTTCCGCCACCTCGCCTTCCGCGTGCGCGACCGCGCGGGCGCCCGCATCGCGGCCGACTCGCCGGACCCGCCGTACTTCCACATCGTGGTCGTGAGCGGCGCGCTGATGGCCATCGTCGTGATCGCCGGGCTCAACCTCGCCCGCGTGCTGACGAAGGACCTGCGGCGCCTCGAATCGTTCTCGACCCAGCTGATCGACGGCGACCTCGGCACCGGGCGCGCACCGGAAGGCGGCAGCGCGGAGGTCGACGCGCTCGCGCGCTCCATCAACGGCATGCTCGACCGGCTGAGCCAGCAACGGGTGGCGCTGCTCGGCGAACAGGACAAGCTCACGCGCCTCACGTCCGAACTGCAGGCGGCCAACCGCCGCAAGGACGACTTCCTCGCGATGCTGGGCCACGAACTGCGCAACCCGCTCGCGCCCATCAGCGCCGGCGCGCAACTGCTCGAGAAGCTGCCCCCCGGCGACCCGCGCGTGAAACGCACGAGCGAGGTGATCACGCGGCAGGTCGGGCAGATGACGAAGATCGTCAACGACCTGCTCGACGTGTCGCGCGTGACCCGCGGACTGATCACGCTCGAACGCCGTCCGCTCGACCTCGCGGAGGTGGTCGGCGCGGCGTCGGAGCAGGCGCGGCCACTGATCGAGTCCCGCGGGCACGTGCTGAAGACGTTCCTGCCGATCGAACCCGTGCGGGTCATCGGCGACACCGCACGCCTCGTGCAGGTGCTCGGCAACCTGCTCACCAACGCTGCCAAGTACACGCCCAACGGCGGCCGCCTGGAAGTGCGCGTGGCCGCCGATGGCGCCGATGCGCTGCTGCAGGTGAGCGACAACGGCATGGGCATCACGCCCGAGCTGATGCCCGAGATCTTCGACCTCTTCACGCAGGGCTCGCGCGGCGTGGACCGCGGCCAGGGCGGCCTGGGCCTCGGCCTCGCGCTGGTCAAGAGCCTCGTCGAGCTCCACGGCGGTTCGGTGCGGGCCGACAGCGCGGGCACGGACCGCGGCACCACGCTGTCGGTGCGCCTGCCACGCCTGAACGCACCCGCGTCCGCAGGACCGTCGCACCCGGTCGCCAAAGCACCGGTGCCCCCGCGCCGCATCGTCCTCGTCGACGACAACGCCGACGCGGCCCGCACGCTGTCCGACTGCCTGGCCCTCGAAGGCCATTCGGTCGAGATCTTCAACGACGGCCCGAGCGCCCTCGACTTCGCCGCACGCGAAGCCGTCGACGCCTTCGTGCTCGACATCGGCCTGCCCGGCATGGACGGCAACGAACTCGCCCGCCGCCTGCGCGCCCGGCCGGCCACCGCACACACGCTGATGATCGCGCTGAGCGGCTACGGGCAGGCGGCGGACCTCGAACGCTCCGCTGCCGCCGGGTTCGACCACCACTTGGTGAAGCCGGCGGATCCGGACGTGTTGAACGGCCTGCTGGTCGAGGTGCGGGGTTGACGGCAGGAATCGGCAGCGGGCGCCCTGTGCCTATTGGAGGAAGCGGAAGGTGATCTTGGCCGTGAACTGATAGCCGCTCAGGGTAGGCCCATGCTCGACGCCGAATCCAGCTCTCTTCAACGCGGCCGCGATGCGTTCGTGGGATCCATCGGTGGACACGCCCGGCCCGGTGCTGATGGTCAGCGTCCCCTGGACATCGAGCAGGAGGTAGCAGCAATGAAAAAATCGCTCGCCGCCATCGCCGGACACCAGGGTGTCATAAGGAAACTTCTCCAGTTCGATCTCGTCGAACTTCCTGCCCTTGAGTTGCGTTTCCAGGCGCTTCAGCACCGCGGTGTCCTTCACGTTGCCCGTGAACGTCGGGATCTTCAGGGCATCGATGTCGACCGTGAAAGCGTCTGAGTCGTCGTGGTGGCACAGCCCCTCGACCACGATCTGCCGGCTCGCGATGGCGTCGGCCAACGGCGATCCTGGAATCACCCGCTCTCCAGGTCGAGGCTGATAGAGCGGGTTGTAGTGGACTTGGTGGGCGCGGCCGCAGCCGAAGATGAGTTTCATGAAATCCCCCTTGTTCCGGTCCCGGGCCCACCGGCCGATCGGCGTCCTCGGGATCAACATTGGCTTCTACTGGAAGGCGCCGCAAACCGCAATCCCGAAGCGTTGCCACAGGGCCAGCTTCCGACGAAGCCAGCCTCACTGGCGCCTGCTGCGAAAATCGTCGCCTTCGACCGAGTGCCCGAGCCCCCATGAACAAGCTGACCCAAGCCCTCCACCAACGACTGCCCGCCTGGGCGGCCGAGTGGCTGGACATCCTCGTGCCCACGATCGAGGTGGTGCTCATCGTCGTGGGCGCGTGGCTGCTGATGCGCGTCGCCCGCCGCCTCACGCGCCGCCTCACCGCGGCCTACTCGCTGCCCGTGCGGTTCACGTCGATCTTCCTGCGCACGGTGGGGGTCATCGTCTACCTCGGCGCGCTGCTGTGGGCGCTAGAACGGCTGGGGGTCTCGGGCGCCGTGCTGTGGACCGCGTTCACCGGCTTCGCCACCGTCGGCGCCGTCGCCTTCTTCGCCGCATGGAGCGTGCTGTCGAACCTCTTCTGCGCGCTGCTGATCTACGTCACCCGCGCGTTCCGCATCGGCGACGTGGTGGAGCTGCTGGAGTCGGGCGACAAGCCGGGCCTGCGCGGCCAGGTGGTGGACATCAACCCGGTCTACACCACGCTGCACGAAAGCGGCGATGCCGGGAGCGGCACGAGCCTGCAGCTGCCGAACAGCCTGTTCTTCCAGCGCGCGCTGCGGCGCTGGCACGGGGCGGCGGCGGAAGAAACGATGACGAACGGGAGGAAGATCGAATGACCCGCCCCGTTCGGCTCCCCTGGCTCGCTGCCGTCGGCGGCCTGCTCGCCGCACTCGGCGCAGCGCCCGGAAGCAGCCTCGCCGAAGAAGCCGCCCCACCCGCCGAGGAAACGCAACGCCCCACCGGCATGGGCACGCGGTTGCAGCCCTTGGAACTGCTGGGGCACGCGGCCGGAGCGCGGATAGAAGCCTGCCCGGCCAACAGCTTCGGCTCGAACCTGAAACAAGGCAGCGGCATGTGCTTGCGCGGGCGTGCCATGGTGGGCCCGGTCCTCGCGGCCGAACACGTCATCCGGATCAGCAACTTCGCCGTCGGCGAAGTGCGGGCCCAGTTCAGCGACCGCGGCGAGCGCTTCATGCAGCCGGTGCTCGACCACTTCACCGGGCTCTACGGCGACCCCGACCCGCGCAGCCCCGCGGGAACGTCGGTTTGGGTGCGCGGCGGCGTCGTCCTCGCAGTCAACGTGACCCTGGGCCTGGTCGTGCTGCGTGACATCGAAGGGGTGAAGCGGGACGAGGCGCGACTCCGGCAGCTGAACAGCTGGAAGATCGCCCAGTGACACCGGGCGTTCAGCCGCCTGCCTCGCTGGCCTTGAACACCGCCAGCTGATCCGCGAACGCCCGCTGGTACGCGGGCCGCGCCTCGCCGCGCGCAATGTAGGCGGCGAGGTTCGGGAACCCCTCCGCGAGGCCCGAGCCGCCCAGCCGGCGCAGCACGGTGACCATCATCAGGTCGCCGGCACTGAAGGCCCCGTCGAGCCAGTCGGCCTCGCCGAGCGCACGGGACAGCTCCCCCAGGCGCACGCGGATGCGGTCCTCGATCATCGCCAGCCGCTCCACGTGCCACGGCTTGTCGCGTTCGAACAGCACCGCCATGCTGCGCTCGACGATCGAAGGCTCGACCGTGCTGAGCGCCGCGAACATCCACGCGATGGCCCGCGACCGCGCGTTCGCGTCCGCCGGCAGCAGCCCCGGATGGTGTTCGCCGATGTGCAGCACGATCGCCCCCGACTCGAAGAGCACGAAGTCGCCGTCTTCATACGTGGGGATCTGGCCGAAGGGATGGCGCGCGCGGTGCGCGGGCGCCTTCATTTCGGGAAACGACACGAGCCGCACGTCGTACGGCTGCCCCACCTCCTCGAAGGCCCAGCGCACGCGCATGTCGCGCGCGAGGCCCCGGCCGCGGTCGGGGGATCGTTCGAAGGCGGTGAGGGTGGGCATGCCGGGCTCCGGGTCGTTCAACCAGCGCCCAGTGTCCGCCATCCCCGGCGTCACATCCAGACCTGCCGCCAGGGGCGGCTCAGTGAACCCACAGCACCTCGAACTGCTGCCGGACCGGGGCGACCTCGATCGACACCGCATCACCCTCGCATTTCCCCAGCATGGCCCTGCCCAACGGGGCATCGCTGCTGACGACCTGAACGATCTGGGTGCCGCTGATCAACTTCATGCTGCCGCCACCCGGGCCGAGAAAGAGCTGTTGCTCCTTGTCGTCGGAACCGACCAGGCAGACCAGCGCACCGAGCTGTATGCCTTTGCTGGCGTCGTAGGGGAGCGGGCGGAACTGGCGCCAGTGGGCGATCGCCCGGCGGATGGCGTCGGCGCGACGGGCCTGGCCGGTGGCCAGGTAGGCCGCTTCGAGACCCAACGTGTCGTACTTGTTTTCGGCGATGTTCTCTTCGTGAGTCGCCGTTTCGTGGGCCACCCGCGCCGCCTGTTCGGCTTGCTGCAGGTCTTCGGAGAGCCGCTCCAGCACCAGCTGCTGCAGCAAGAATTTATCCATGATGAAAGACAGTCATCTCGAACACGCGGGGCACTCAACCGTCGAGGCCCATCGAATCCATGAACGAGCCATAGAAGTCCGCCGCGGCCTCGCCATCTCTGCCCCTGGCGCGCGCCTCGGCAGCGTACTCGTTCGCAACACGAGCGATGACCGCGCGCTCTTCCTTGTCGGCCAGTTGGAGGAAGCTGCTCATTTGCTCGAGTGCTTCAACGGCCGCATCCGGGTCGACCACCTCGTCACCTGAAAGCTCGAGAAAGGCGGCCGTGGTCAAGAGCGCTCGAACGATGTTTTCCATGTGATTTTCCATCTCGCCGCTCACCGGTTCGCTTGCGAGAAGCGCACGTCGACCCGAACGCCGGGAGCCGGTTGCGGCAGGAGCAACAGCTTACCCTTGTCCATGGAAATGATCATCTGCACGGCCGTCATGTTGACGTCGAGGTCTCGGTCACAACGAGACCTCAGCCGAGCACCAGCGTCTCCTGCGCCCGTGACGCGCGATCGTGCAGCGCGACGACATCGCGCAGCGCGAGGTGCACCACGCCGCTTCCCAGGGTGTCGACGAAACGGCATGCGGCATGCTGCGCCGCCTTCGGTTCGTAGGCCGCGATCCAGGCCTCGCGCAGCCCGCGCCGCTCGGCCGCCACCGGCCAGATGCCGGGCCGCGGCCGCATGCGCGACGGCATGCCGATGCGCCATGGCTTGGCCGTCAGGCGTGCGCGGAAGCAGCGCTGGTTCCGGCACATGCGCACGTAGAGCGGGTCGGCCCCCACCGCTGCGAAGAAGGCCGCCACCTCCGGCGACGTGGGGTCGAAGGTCGCGTGGGTCGCCAGCAGGCGCAGCCCGTTCGGCGTGCGATACAGCCGCAGGCTCCAGGCCGGATGCGCCGCGATGAAGGCGTCGATCTTCCGCCGCGCCACCGCCTCGGGCCCACCGCGCGATGCCGTCGATGCGCGCAGCGCCAGCTGCACCAGCAGGTGCGACAGGGCGAGCGCCGCGAAGGCGGCAACCGCGATCCAGAGCCATCGGCCCGTCGCGGCGCTGGCCAGCCCGCCGATCAGCAGGATGGCCGTCGCGACCCCTGCGACGGGACGCCCACGGGCTGCCATGTCGAAATCCACGTCCGCAAACAACGCCCGCGGCGAATTGAGACAGTGCGCCCCGTACCCGTTGCGGGTGACGACCTCCTCGCCGTGGCGGGCCAGCACCTCCTCGCGGATCGGCACGCCGAAGGCGCCGTTGTAGGCCGCCTTGCGTTCGCGGCGGTCCACCGCCTCGCCGGAAAGGATGCGGCGCAACGCGTCGTTCGCGCGCTGTTCCGCCATCGCCTGCGCGTCGGCCGCGGTCGTCTCGGACCAGCCGAAGCGGCGCACCGTCACCTGACGCCGGCCCTCGCGATGCTGCACACGGGCTTCGGCCCAATGGTCGGGAACGATCATCGTGGAAATTCTCTCGGGTCGGGATCTGCGGGAAGCGGGGCGGACTGCCGTGCGCCCGAACCGCAGGCACTGTACGTCAGCGCGGCGACCCTGCCCCCCGGCACTTCAGTCGCGGCACTGGCGTGCGCGCCCGGCGTCTCCAGTTCAAGGCGACGATGCCACCCCGGGCAAAGCAGTCGTCGGCTTCAGGCACAAAGCGGTCTTTCGCGGGGTAGTCCAGGAGCTATTGGAACAGCGAGAAGTCGCTTGGCTGGCGGACTGCGAAAGCGCAGTCTCCAAGGTCGACCATGGCGATTTGGATCCCGTACGGTTCACCCAGACCTTCGCTGATCGTCTTGCCGAACAGCTTTACCTCCTCCAAGTCGTGCAGACCGCTGCAGCTGAAGTTTGTCCTTTGCCCAGGTCCGCCGTTGTGGGCGTCGCCGAATCCGTCAATCATTTCAGTGGCCTTTCTCAAGGCATCGCCGGGATCTTCGGCCACGAACAGGTGGGTGTTGATTCGCTGTCGTGTGGTGCGCCGCGCAACCGAAGAAGTCGAGGTGTCGGAGAACCACAAGTTTTCTTCCACGACTACGAACTGGGCAGAGAAGAGTCGCATCATCATGTCGGGAGGCTCGCTTCAATATTTGGAGCATACGGTCTCGGCTCATGGCCGCTTCCGCTGGGCAAAGCGGTCGCCGACTTCAGGCAGTTAGCGACCCAGGCTCATTGCGACGAAGACCAAAGCTGAGAAGCGCGATTTCGCTGTCTGCTCTGTAGGTCACGTGCAACTGCTTCTTGCCGTCTAGGTCCCATCTCTCGGCCTTCAAGGTCCCATCGTCCCGCCGCGACCACTCTGGCTCCCCAAAACGGCCCACCAGCGACTGTCTCTTGCACAGCGATGTCAGTCCATAAGGCAATTCACCCGTGTAAGGCCTGTACTCATCCTCTCCGTTGAGGTACACGAAGATGTTTGAGAACACCCATCCGTTCAGACCTAACGGCAGCTCAGGACCGTCAAACTTCTCGACGGATGACCGCTCGGTGATGGCCAGCGCGAGGCCAAGATCAGGACGTTCTAGATAGCCGGTCGCTTCATCCTCGGGAATATCCCAATCGGTCTCGCTGCCGAGCCCGAGCTGGGCCACAGTCGAGAGGAACGACGGAGATTGGAAGTCCGCGCCCAGCAGGTCGAACAACGCTGTTGTGGTGGCAGGCCTCATGTGGTCCTCGGTCATGCGTTCCAGTTTAATGAACCGACGGAGGTCCTTCGGAGTGTTGGAGCGGCAAGCCCGATGTCCGCTTCCGCTGTGCACAGCGGACGCCGGTTCAGGCAGACAGCGGGCGACTCCCGCCTGATGTCGCAGCAACCAAGACCTTCCGAAACTCCCGCGCCGCGTACAGCTTGAAGCGGGTTTCCTTCCAGTCGCACTCGTTCACTATGAGCCGTGTGATCGCCACTGAAGCCGCGTATCCCACTCCCTCGAAAACCTCAGTTGCGCTCGCCCGAATCCACTCGGCAGCTTGCTGTACCAAGTCTGCGGGTGCATCGGACGGTTGAACGCCTGTCACTGCGACCGAGCTGCCTCCGCCCGTTCGAAGGGTCACCGTCGCATCGAAGATGCAGACATAGCTGCCGCCCGCAGCGCCCTGCTGAACCTCGTCGATGTGGATGTGATGAACTGACACGGCCTTGCTCTCAAAGCGATCTGGACGCCGGCAGTTTGCCACGCCCATGATGTCTGCTTCCGGTGGGCACAGCGGTCGTCGGCTCGAGGCTGGAAGCGGACCTTCCCTCGCGGAAGGGACGCCGGTGTCAGGGGCGGACCCCGTTCAACTGAACCAGGACCGATTCGTTGGGAGTCACAAGTTCGAACGATCCGTCTTGGCGCGGGTACATCTCCCCGCAGAGCAGCCGTATCACTTGGCCTCTTATTTCCAATGCTGCATCTAGGACCGCTTCGCCGGGCCCTTCACGATGTACTGACAGCTTGGCTGTACCGGTCGGCAGGTCTAGAAAGCGTGTTCGAAAAAGGCTGCCAGGTACTTCGAGGACCGGTTCGGGTGCTTGCGCCGTTCTCACAAGAAGCAAGCCGTTCGTGCGGTCGTCCGCATCGTCGCTGACCAGATGGAAGTGCAGTCCGTCAGCCGTCTCGAGGTAGATGCTCGAGAACTGCCCGAAGGGCACATCGGGATGAGCCCAAATAGCCGGTGAGTCGCCAGCAAAACCGTTGATGACCGTCTCATCGGTTACTACGGCATTCCCGCCGTCAAGAGCCATCTCCAAACCAACCCACCTAGTGATGGATGCTCCATCTAGACAGTTCAGAGGTTGAGGTGTGGCCGAGGACTCGCAGTTCATTGGTGAGATGTTAGCGGTCGACCGGAACGACCGCTTCCGCTGTGCACAGCGGACGGCCGCTTCAGGCACAAAGCGGTCGCCACGCCTGACGATCAGCGGTCAGCCTCGTCCGCAAGATCTGTCTCCCGGATCCACAAAGCGCGGGCCAACGGGTTGTGGCAGTGCAGACCTAACGCGGCCGGATCGACGTCGAATTGGACGAGGACACGAGGCCCACTGGACAGACGTCCGTCAGGCGAATCATCGGTCTCGACGACGGCACCGGAGTGGCCGATCAGCTGCCAGTAGTCTTCTCCGGGGCGCTGCTCTTCAGGCGCGCTCTTGGTGCCTTGGAACGAGTGCAACGTGACGCGGCGGGATTTGTTGTTCGACATTGGCATGGTTGGCGGAGAGCGCGGAGCGCCTGGTCAAGTCCGCCGCTTCTTGACGCAGATGCTACTGCGGAAGGATGAAAGGGTTCGTGGCGACGACAGTCCCCGGGAGGAGGAATACGTTCACAGTTCGTCGCGTGTCCGCTTCCGCTGGGCATAGCGGTCGTTCCAGGCGCCCTCGTTGTCTCGGACATCAAGACACGGAACAGATGGAACTGACAACGCCACCACGGGCCACGGCCCGATCAACGCAACCCGAGCCGCGTCAGCTTCTTGATCAGCCCCACCCGCGAGACCCCGAGCCGCCGCGCGGCCTCCGACTGGTTCCCGCCCGCCGCCTGCATCGCCTCGCTGATCATGCGGCGTTCCAGTTCGACCAGCGCGCGATCGAGCAGGCCGTCGGCCTCGTCGGTCGCGGCCGGTGCCGCTTCGGCGATCGGCACGCCGGCGGCGAGTGCGAGGGTCTCCGCGTCGAGGTCGCGCTGTCCGGGGAGCAGCAGCGCGGCCGCAGCGTCCACCACGGCCTTCAGTTCGCGCACGTTGCCGGGCCACTCGCCCGCGGCGAGCCACGCGAGCGCGCCGCCGGACAGGCCGGCGCCGCGCCGCTGCGCGAAACACGCGGCCAGCAGGGGCACGTCCTGCCGCCGTTCGGCGAGGGCCGGCGTGCGCAGCACGATGCCCTTGAGCCGGTAGTACAGGTCTTCCCGGAACGTGCCCGCGCGCACCATGGCGTCGAGGTCGCGGTGCGTGGCGGCCACCACACGCACCTCGCTGCGTTGCGTGACGCGGCCGCCCACCGGCATGTAGCTGCCCTCCTGCAGGAAGCGCAGCAGCTTGACCTGCATCGGCGGCGGCATCTCCCCGACCTCGTCGAGGAACAGCGTGCCGCCGCGCGCCACTTCCACGAGACCGGCCTGGTCGCGGTAGGCGCCGGTGAAGCTGCCCTTCACGTGGCCGAACAGTTCGCTCTCCAGCAACTCGGCCGACAGTGCGCCGCAATGCACCGGCACGAACGGTCCGCTCGCGAGCGGGCCGTGATCGTGCAGCGCCCGCGCGACGAGTTCCTTGCCGGTGCCGGTGGGCCCCAGCACCAGCACGTTGACCCGCGTGGGCGCGACGCGCCGCACCATCGCACGCAGCGACTGGATCGCCGGGGCCTGCCCGACCAGCCCCATCGAATCGTCGCCCTGCTGCGCGCGGAGCCGGACCACCTCGGCGTCGAGCCGGCGCTTGCGCAGCGCCCGCGTGACGACGAAGCGGAGCAGGTCGGGGTCGATCGGCTTCGACAGGAAGTCCCACGCGCCGAGTTCGGCCGCACGCAGCGCGAGCTCGTGTTCCGCGTGACCGGTGAGCACCACCACCGGCACGCCCGCGAAGCGCGGGATCAGCGCGAGCCCCTGTTCCGGGTCCATGCTCGGTGGCATCGCGAGGTCGAGCAGCACCAGGTCCGGGTGGTCGTTCGTGTTCGCCTCGAGCGCCGACTCGCCGTCGCCGGCCAGCAGCACCTCGTGCCCCAGGTTGCGCAGGAAGGCGCCGCCCAGGCGCTGGAACGCCGGTTCGTCGTCGACGAGCAGCACGCGGCCGGGCTCGGCGGGCGAAGGGGTGTCGGGGGTCATCGGGGCATCTCCAGCGTGAAGCAGGTGCGCCAGCCGGCGCGTTCGGTCAGGGCGGCGCGGCCGCCGTGGGCCTCGGCGATGCGCGCGACGATCGCGAGCCCGAGGCCCGTGCCGCCCTGGCTGCGCGACGCGAAGGGCTGGAACAGCCGCTCGCGAAGATCGTCCGGCACGCCCCGGCCGTTGTCGCAGACGTGCAAGGCGACCCGCCCATCGGTCACGTCGACGTCCAGCGTGCAGCCATCGGGCGCGGCACCGCGCGCGTTCTCGACGAGGTTGACGAGCGCCTGCTCCATGCGCCGCGCGTCGGCCTCGACCCACAGCGCCTCGGGCCACGCCGGCGACAGGCGAAGCCCCGGTTCGCGCAGCGCGAGGCGGTCGGCGAGCGCACGCAGGTCGGTGCGCTCGCGCTGGAGGCGCCACGGCTTCGCGTAGTCGAGCAGGTCGTTCGTCAGATGGGCGATGCGGGACACCTGGGCCGCCACTTCGGCGCGCGTCTCCTGCGGAGCCATCGCGACGGCCATGCCGATGATGTTGAGGGGGTTGCGGATGTCGTGCGCCACGGTGGCGGCCAGCGCGCCCAACTCGGCGAGCCGGGCCTGCAACTGGCGCTCGCGCTCGCGGGCGGCGAGTTGCTGGGCCTGTTCGACGCGCAGCGTGGCGTCCGCGAGCACGGTGGCGAACAGTTCGGCCGCGTGGCGCGGGCCGGGCGGCGCGGCCTCCCAGCCGATCCACTCGGGGGTCCAACCGGCCGCGGACGAACGCATGACGAGGGTCGGAATGGACGCGACGGCCTCGCCGTCGATCACGACCCGCGCCGGCATGCCGAGGCGCCGCGAGAGCAGGTCCGAGGCCGTCGCCGCCAGGGTGTCGAACGTGTCCGCATCGGCGAGCGCGCGGCGCCACGCGCCGAGGTCGGATGCACTCACCTCCCCGCCCGGGTACACGAGCCGCTGCACGAAGCCGCGCACCGGCCCGGCGAGCGCGAGGCAGCTGGCGGCCACCGCGAGGCCGCTCAGCCAGCGCGACTCGAACGGCAGCAGCAGCGGCATCACCGCGACGATGGCCGCGCCCACCGCGAGCAGCAGGGTCCAGACGAGCGCGCGGCCGGCCCACGCGTTCGCGACGAACACGCCGTAGCGCAGGATGCCGTACACGAGGATCAGCGGGTACAACGGCAACAGGAGCAGGGGGAACGGATAGACGGGCCACCTCAGCAGCGCGATGCCGTAGCCGCACAGGCACACGAGGCCCCACAAGCACGAGGCGGTGACCGCGGCGACCTGGGCCCGGGCCGGCACCGCCCCCTCGGGCCGCGCCCGGAACAGCGTGTGCAGCAGCACGGACACACCGGCCACCCCGAGCACCACCCACGAGATGCTGGTGACCCACGCGGCCGGCAGCGCCCAGGCGATGCGGCCCACATGGGGATGGTCCACAAAATAGGCCGGCAGCAGGCCCTGCGACACCAGCACCGCGGCGAAGCCCAGCACGTAGGCCGCGCGGATCCAGCCCGTGCCCACGGGCGCCCGGCAGAACACCACGCAGAAATGGAAGAACAGCGCGGACGTGAGCGGCGCGGTGCCGAGCAGGTGCAGCGCGAGCGTCTCGACCCCGGGCCCGAACCAGTTCGGCAGTTCGTTGCCGACGATCCACACCGCGATCGCCGCGAGGAAGGCCGCGAGCAGGCGGCCGCCCGCCACCCGGTCGGCCCAGGCGAGGAGCACGCCGGCCAGCACCAGCGTCTCCACCAGCGAAAACCCCATCGCGACACGCAGCAGCATCTGTATACGTCGTTGACAGCCCTCGGGAACCGGACTGTAAACGATGGCGACAGGTTCGGTTCACTTCTTCAGTGAAATCAACAACTTAGCGCCTGGCCCGCTTCTCGCAGAAGCAGGCTCATGAACACCCTCGCCCACACCCGCCGTCAACACCCCGCCGAACCGCTGGAACTCGCCGCGATGGTGGGTCCGGGCTGGGCCCGCCTCCCCGCCGCGGTCCGCCGCCGCTTCGGCACCCATGCGGCCCCGGTCACCTACTCCGGCCGCATGGACCTGCGCTGCTCGCCGCTCGGCCGCGTGATCGCGTGGCTCGCCTGGCCGCTGCGCGGTCCGCTGGTGCCGCACTGCGTCACGGACGTGCCCGCGTCCGTCGAGGTCTACCCGGACGGCCACGGCGGTGTCGTGTGGTCCCGCCAGTTGGGCGGCCAGCTGGTGTCGTCGACCAAGCTCGCCCACCCGGACGGGAATGGCGTGCTGGAGCGCACCGCCGGCGGCCTCGCGATGGCCCTCGACGTGCTCGAGGACGACGGCGCGCTCGTCTTCCGGAGCCGCCGCTACGCGTGGTGTGTCGGCTCCCTCGTGCTGAACCTGCCCCGGTGGCTGAGCCCCGGCCAGTGCCGCGTCGAGCACCGCGACCTCGGCGCCAACCGCTTCCGCTTCACCCTGACGATGACCCACCCCTGGTGGGGCGTCACCTTCGAACAGACCGGCGAGTTCATCGACCCGGTCGAGGAGAACTGAGATGCTGCTGATCGACACGATCCTGATCTGCCAGGCGCTGCTGGGCGCCTTCGACAACCTGTGGCACCACGAGTGGCAGGCCCGCCTGCCGCAGCAGCGGGGCGCACGCCGCGAGCTCGCGCTGCACGCGGCGCGCGAGGCCCTGTACGGCGCGCTGTTCCTGGGCCTCGCGTGGTGGGCCTGGCACGGGCTCTTCGCGCTGGCCGTCGCCATCGTGCTCGCCGTCGAGGTGGTCATCACGCTCGCCGACTTCCTCGAGGAAGACCGCACCCGCCAGCTGCCCCCCTTCGAACGCTGGCTGCACACGGTGCTGACGGTGAGCTACGGCCTCTTCGTGGGCGTGATGGGGGCCGTGCTGCTGGACTGGGCCGCCGAGCCCACCGCGCTGGTGGCGAACGGACGCGGCCTCGTCTCGTGGTGGTTCACCGCGATGGCCGCCGGCGTGTGGGCCTGGAGCGTGCGCAACGCGCTCGCGGTGCGGCGGCTGCGCAACGTCCCCGCGTCGGCGGTGCTGCCGGTGCCGCGCGGTGCCGAGGCCGTGCTCGTGACCGGCGGCACCGGCTTCGTCGGCCGCGCCGTGATCGCCCGCCTGAGGGCCGAAGGCCGCCGCGTGATCCTGCTGACGCGCGACGTGCGCCAGGCACGCCTGCAGTTCGATCCGGCGGTCACCGTGGTGGGCTCGCTCGACGAGATCGCCCCCGAAACCCGCATCGGCGCGATCGTCCACCTGGCCGGTGCGCGGGTGCTGGGGCGCCCGTGGACGGCGGCACGCCGCCGCGAGCTGGTCGAGAGCCGCACCCGCCTGAGCGAGGACCTGCACGCCCTCGTGCGCCGGCTGGAGCAGCGTCCGCGCGTGCTCGTGGCGGCGTCCGCCGTGGGCTACTACGGCGTGCCCGAGGCCGGCACGCGCTGCGACGAAGGCACGCCGCCCCAGCCGGGCGTGTTCCAGTCGGACCTGTGTGCCGCCGCAGAACACGAGGCGCGCCGGCTCGAAGGCCTGGGGCTGCGGGTGGTGCGGATGCGTTTCGGTGTCGTGCTCGGCACGGAAGATGGGGCGTACCCGATGCAGGCCCTGGCGGCGCGCCTCGGGTTCGGTGCGGTGCTCGGCAACGGGCGCCAGCCCATGCCGTGGGTGCACCTCGACGATGCCGTGGGCATGGTGCAGTGGGCTCTCTCGGACCGCACGGCGCAGGGCGCCATCAACGCAGTGGCGCCGGAAGGCTGCGATCAGGCCACCTTCATGCACGCGCTCGCCGGATCGTTCGGACGCCAGGTGTGGCTCCGCCTGCCCGCGGCGCCGCTGCGGGCCGCGGCCGGCGAGATGTCGACGCTGCTGCTGGACGGCCAGGCGGTGTGGCCGCGGCGTGCGCTGGCGGGTGGGTACCGCTTCCGGTACGCGACGCTGCGCCAAGCCTTGCCGGCGCTGGCTGCTGCTTCACTGGGACGGCCGGCACCGGCCCGAGACGAATCGGTGTCCTCACCCGCCAGGACCGATGCGCGATCGAGCCGCTGAAACCGCGAACTCGATGGTCGCCGCATGGCCCGCATCAACGATTCTCGGGAGAAGCCCGGTGAGGTGCGTCTTCACGAACCTCTTCGCTGAGACCGAGGTCGGCGAGTCGGTCGGTCAAGGCGTCGAATTCCTTGCGCGAGTCATCGTCCAGGCTGGTGTCATATCGGCCATGATTCTTCACTGCTGCGCGCAAGAGAACCGAATGACGACGTCACCCTCGTCCTCGACCTCGGAAACCACGTCACAGTTGCGGGTGTCGTAGTACCGAAAACCAAACAAGAGTCCTTGATAGATTTCGTCGCCGGGGTGCCTGAGCACAACTTCCACGATTCCCTCATCGGAAACGCTCAGGTCTTTGACGCCCATCTCGCAAAACCGAGGCGAAGGCCGACCAGCGTAGACATAGGCTCGACGGACATCACCGCGCCTGATGAGGCGGTCAACAAAAACTCGGGTTTGAAGGAAGCCCGTCGTCATCCCGATCTTGATCGAATGCTTCTTCCCTGGGCTCTTCACCCATTTGCGGGAGATATAGCGATCGACACTGAATCCGGTCGCCAAGACGTCCGCGTGAACCGCATCGAGCGCCTCATCGCCGTCCGGGCAAATTCGCTTCAGCGCCGCGGTGATCACCGACGACAACCGCGTCTGCGACGCGACAGGATCATCAACCGCGAAACCCGCTACTGGAAAATGAACCCCGACCTCTGGGTAAATCGCATCGAAATCCACGCCACCGGATTCATCGACCGGATTGGGGTGCAAGAACATGTTCAAGCGAGACACACCCGCACACTCGACACCGGCGCCAGCCAAAATCGATCCGTAGATGTATTCGACGTTATTGGTGAGCCAGTTCAAATCACCGTACGCGACCCAAGGCTTCGAGAACAACGCAAGATCCCTGATCGGCATCGCTTGACCTCGTCTTTCATTGAAGCGGACGAGGGCGCGTACCCCCGGAAGGAATCCCCCATTTCGTTGTTTCGAGGCACAACGGGCCGGAGGGGCAGGTCCGGAGTTCCCGATCGAAATTCTAGACCGGACCGCGAGCGGTGTTCAGCCTGCGCGCAGTTTCTCGAAGGCGCTGGAAAAGTCCAGTCCCCCATGACCGGAGGCGCTGAGACGCTCGTACAGCCGCCGCGCCTGCTCCCCCATCGGCACGGGCTCCCCGCTCGCCTCCGCATTCTCGACCGCCAGCCCCAGGTCCTTGAGCATCAGATCGACCGCGAAACCACCGGTGTAGCCGCGCGACGCGGGCACATCGGGCATCACGCCGGGACAGGGGTTGTAGACCTGCAGCGCCCAGTTCGCGCCCGAACTCTTGCCCATCACCTCCGACAGCACCGCGGGGTCGACGCCGTTGGCGACGCCGAGACGCAGCGCCTCGCAGGTGCCCAGCATCAGCACGCCGAGCAGCATGTTGTTGCACACCTTCACGGTCTGGCCCGCACCGCTCGGTCCCGCGTGCAGGATGTTGCGGCCCATCGTGGCGAGCACGGGGCGGGCGCGTTCGACGTCGGCCGCGGCGCCACCGACCATGAAGGTCAGCGTGCCGGCCCGTGCGCCGTTGGTGCCACCGGACACGGGCGCGTCGATCATCGCGAAGCCCCTCGCCGCGGCGTCGGCCGCCACCTCTCGCGCCACGGTGGGCGCGATGGTGGAGCAGTCGACCAGCAGCGCGGTCTTCGGCGCATGGTCGAACACGCTGCCACCGTACAGCGACTGCACGTGTTTCGACGCGGGCAGCATCGTGATCACGAGGTCGACCCCGTCCACCGCGTCGGCGACGGACGCCGCGCGCCGGCCGCCCGCCTCGGCGAGGGTCGACATCGGCGCCTCCGCGAGGTCGAGGCCCTTCACCGCGTGCCCGGCCTTGACCAGGTTCAGGGCCATGGGCAGGCCCATGTTGCCGAGGCCGATGAATGCGATCTGCATGGCGGCTCCCGGCGCGTCAGAGCGCGATGGTGGTGTTGATGCGGCGCGACTCGCTGCCGGGCTCGTACCAGCGCGCCGTCACGGTCTTCGTCTGCGTCCAGAACTGCACGGCCTGCTTGCCGTTCGGGCCCAGGTCGCCGAGCTTGGAGCCGCGCGAGCCGGTGAAGCTGAAGTACGCGACCGGCACCGGGATGGGCACGTTGATGCCCACCTGGCCCACGTCGATGTCGGCCTGGAACTTCCGGGCCGCCCAGCCGCTGCCGGTGAAGATGGACGTGCCGTTGCCGTTCGGGTTCGCGTTGACGAAGGCGATGGCCTCGTCGAGGGTCTCCACGCCCACCACGCACAGCACGGGGCCGAAGATCTCCTGCGCGTAGATGTCCATCGTCGCGGTGACCCCGCCGAACACCGTGGGGCCCACGAAGTTGCCCGACTCGTAGCCGGGCACCTTGATGCCGCGGCCGTCGAGCAGCAGCTTCGCGCCCTGCTCCACGCCCTTGCCGATCAGCCCCACCACGCGCTCGCGCGCGCGCTGGCTCACGAGCGGCCCGAGGTCGGCGGTGCGGTCGGTGCCGGGGCCCACCTTCATCGCCTTGCTCTTCTCGACGATCTCCGGCAGCCAGTCGCGGGCCTCGCCCACCAGCACCACCACCGAGTTCGCCATGCAGCGCTGGCCGGCCGCGCCGAAGGCCGAGCCGAGCAGGTTGTTGATGGCCTGCTCCTTGTTGGCGTCGGCCAGCACCACGCAGTGGTTCTTCGCGCCCATCATGGCCTGCACGCGCTTGCCCGCCGCACCGGCGCGCTCGTGGATGTGCGTGCCGACGTGGGTGGAGCCAATGAACGAGATGGCCTTGATGTCCGGGTGGTCGCACAGCATGTCGGCGACCTCGGGCCCGCCGTGCACGACGTTGAGCACGCCCGGTGGCAGGCCGGCCTCGAGGGCCAGCTCGACCAGCAGCATCGTCGAGCTCGGGTCCTGCTCGGACGGCTTGAGCACGAAGGTGTTGCCGGTGGCGATGGCCATCGGGAACATGAAACACGGCAGCATCACGGGGAAGTTGAAGGCGGTGATGCCCGCGCCCACGCCGAGCGGCTGCTGCAGGCTGTAGACCTCGACGCCGGTGGCGGCGTTCTCGGCGATCTCGCCCAGCTGCAGCGACGGGATCGCGCAGGCGTGTTCGATCACCTCCAGGCCGCGACCCACCTCGCCTTCGGCGTCGGGCAGCGTCTTGCCGTGTTCGCGGGTGATCAGCTCGGCCAGGCGAGCGGTGTTCTCGCGCACGAGGTGCTGCAGCCGCAGCATCACGCGCATGCGGGCGCCGAGCGGCGTGCTGCGCCACGTGGCGAAGGCGCGCTTCGCGTCGGCCACGGCGCGGTCCACCTCCTCGCGGGTGGCCATCGGCACGCGGGCCACCACCTCCTGGGTGGCGGGGTTGAGCACGTCGCGCCATTCGGTGGTGGCCGAGCGCACGCGCTGGCCGCCGATGACGAGGTCGAGGGTCGGGATGTCGGTGGTCATGGCGGGCTCCTTTCAGGGGCGGTTCACTTCTTCGCGACCAGGTCGCAGGTGGACTGGTCGAGCGGTTTGAAGGCGGTGGCTGCGGGCACCGTGCCCAGCAGGTTGTAGTAGTCCCACGCGCCCTTCGACTCGGAGGGTTTCTTCACCTGGAACAGGTACATGTCGTGGATCACGCGGCCGTCGGGGCGGATGCTCGCGTTGCGCATCACCGCGTCCTCGATCGGCAGCTCGCGCATCTTCTGGGCGACGACCTTGGCATCGTCGGTCTTCGCCGCGGCCACCGCCTTCAGGTAGTGCAGCACGCTGGAGTACACGCCGGCCTGCACCATCGTCGGCTTGGCGCCCTTGTGTTTCGCGGCGAAGCGCTCGGAGAAGGCGCGGGTCTGCGGGTCGAGGTCCCAGTAGAAGCCGTCGGTGAAGGTCAGGCCCTGCGCGGTCTCGAGGCCCAGGGCGTGCACGTCGGTCAGGAACATCAGCAGCGCCGAGAGCGTCTGGTCCTTCGTGCCCACGCCGAACTCGCGTGCCGACTTGATCGCGTTGACCGTGTCGGCCGCGCCGTTGGCGAGGCCCACCACCTGCGCCTTCGAGGCCTGGGCCTGCAACATGAACGACGAGAAGTCGGACGCGCCGAGCGGGTGGCGCACGGACCCGACCACGGTGCCGCCGTTGGCCTTGACCATGTCGCCGCCTTCCTTCTCCAGCGAGTGCCCGAACGCGTAGTCGACGGTCACGAAGTACCAGTTCTTCTTGCCGCTCTTGGTCAGCGTGGTGGCCGCGCCGTTGGCCATCGCGTACGTGTCGAACATCCAGTGGAAGCCGGTGGCCGAACACTCCTCGTTCGTGAGCCGCGTGGTGGCCGGGCCGCTGTAGAGCGCGATGCCGCCCTTCTCCTTCACGAGCTTCTGCACGGCCAGCGCGCCGGCGGAGTTCGTGAGGTCGGCCATCGCGTCGACCTTGTCGCGGTCGAGCCACTCGCGCGCCTTGCTGGAGGCGATGTCGGCCTTGTTCTGGTGGTCGGCGTAGACCACCTCGATCTTCATCCCCTTGCACGGGCCCTTCAGGCAGTCCTCCACCGCGAGCTGCGTCGCGGCCACGGAGCCCGCGCCGCCCATGCCCGAGTACGGGCCGGCCATGTCGGTCAGCACGCCGATCTTGACGACGTTGTCGGAGATCTGGGCATGGGCGCTGGCGAAGCCCGACAGGGCGGCGGCGAACACGCAGGCGGAGCGGGAAAGGCGGGTCATGGAGTCTCCTGGAAAGCCGGTGCGGAAGGCCCCGGGCTTTGCGTTGCTGCACGAGGCGTTCAGAATGTACGACTGCATTTGTGCAACACGTTCGGGCATCGATGCCAAGCCGCTGTGCAATCGCGCACATCGTGTCGAACCCTTACGGGCAACCCCTGACACCTCACCGATGGACATCAACTGGGACAACCTGCGCGTCTTCCTCGCCGTGGCCCGCAGCCGCTCGGCGCTGGAGTCGGCCGCCGCGCTGAAGCTCGACCACTCCACCGTCACGCGCCGGCTGAAGAAGCTGGAGTCGGACATCGGCAGCCAGCTGTTCGACCGCAGCCCGCAGGGCCACGTGCTCACACCCATCGGCCAGCGGTTGCTGGAATCGGTGGAGGACATCGAACGCACGCTCGCCCGGGTCGACTCGCGCATCGCGGGCGACAACCAGGTGCTGACCGGCCACGTGCGCCTGGGCGGCACCGAGGGCTTCGGCAGCGCGTTCCTGGCCCCGCACCTGGCCGACTTCTGCGCACGCCACCCGTCGATCGAGGTGGACCTGCTGGCCGTGCCCCGGTTCGTGAACCTCTCCAAGCGCGAGGCCGACCTCGCCGTGAGCATCGAGCGGCCCCGCGCCGGCTCCTTCGTCGTCTGCAAGCTGTCGGACTACCGGCTCGCCGTGTACGGCACCCGCGAGTACCTGCGCCGCCACCCGCCCGTCCGCCAGCTCGCGGACCTGGCCGCGCACCGCTTCATCGGCTACGTCGACGAACTGTCGTTCAGCGCCGAGCTGCGCTACCTGCAGAAGATCACCCCGGGCGCCCACGTCGCGTTGCGCAGCACCAGCATCGTCGCGCAGATGCACGCGGTGCGGCGCGGACACGCGCTGGGCGTGCTGCCGTGTTTCCTCGCCGCAGGCCACGACGACCTGGTGCGGGTGCTCGACGACGACGCGTCGGTCGTCCGCACCTTCTGGATGTACGCCCCGAAGGAACAGCGCGAGATCGCCCGGGTGCGCGCGCTGTGGGACTACCTGCGGGAGGCGGCCCGCGTGCAGCAGGATTTCCTGCTCGGGACGGCCTGATCGATCGACGCTTTTCGGGTAGCCCCTCGTCCTACAGCCGCACGGCGTGATGTCCTGCATCCGTGCATGCGGCCCCTTCGTACGCTCGCGGATTCCCCTGGAGAAACCACAATGCGTGTCCTGCCCGCCCTCGCCGCCCTGCCCTTCGCCACGCTCCTGGCCTGCAGCCAGCCCGCCCCCGACCGCGCCGCGTCCGGCCCCGTGGCGGCGGAGGTCACCTTGCGCACGGCCGAGGGCCAGTCCGCCGGCCGCGCCACCTTGACCGACACCGGCGCGGGCGTGTCGATGAAGATCGAGGCCTCCGGCCTCACCCCCGGACCGCACGGCTTCCACATCCACCTGAATGGCGCATGCGCCCCGGCCCCCGACGCCACCACCGGCAAGACGGTGGCCTTCGGCGCCGCCGGCGGGCACTTCGACCCGGGCATGTCCAAACACCACGGTGCCCCGGGCGGCACCCCCACCGCCAACCATGCGGGCGACCAGCCCAACCTCGTGGCCGATGCCGGCGGCCGGGCCTCGCTCGAGTACACGAACCCGAACGTCACGCTGTCCCCGGGGCAGGGTTCGGTGATGGGCCGGGCGCTGGTGGTGCACGCCGACCCGGACGACTACAAGACCGACCCCGCGGGCAACTCCGGGGCGCGGGTGCTGTGTGGCGTGATCGAAGCAAAAGCCCGTTGAGCACTGGCCCGCGAAGCGGTAGATTTCCTACACGCGCCGACGGTGCCCCGCGCCACCATCATCGAGCCTCGTTGCAGTCGGACGCGGGCGACGACCGGAGAGGGCGTTCCATCCCTCCTGTTGTGCTGATGCCCGGAGCCCATCCCGTGAGTGTCCAGTCCTTCGATTTCGGCGAACTCTTCACCCTGAGTGCCCGGCCCGTGATCGCCGGTGCGGTGCAGCGCGGCCTCGAGTTCTACTTCGACTACGGCAGCCCGCCGAACCGCGTGGCGGGCGACGCCCAGGCCTTCCGCCGCGGCATCTACCGCATCCTCTCGGCGGCCAGCCAGGTGCTGGAGGCCGGGGTGCTGATCCTCTCCGGCGAGATCGGCCCCGGACCCGAGCCCGGCACCGTGAGCCTGCGGGTGGATGCCGCCGCATCGGGCCTGCGCTCGGACGACGCCGGCATCGACGCCGTGCTGGCCGCACTCGAACTCGAGAAGGAAGCGGCCGACCCGTCGCTGCCCCACGTCGTCACGGCCCGCGGCACCTGCCCGGTGCTCGGTGGCGACGTGCTCTACCGCTGCGTGCCGAGCGCCGGGGTGCTGTTCAGCCTGCTGATGACCTGCGAGGGCGAGGTGCGCGAGGAGTCGCGCCCCCCCGACGCCCACGGGTGTTCCGCGCTCATCCTCCATGGCGGCGACCAGTCCGCGCACGGGCTGAGCCGCCGGCTCCAGCGCTTCGGGTGGCACGTGCAGCAGTTCGAGTCCGTCGACGCCTTCGCCGACGCCGTGGCCTCGGACACCTGCCCTCACCGGCTGGCCGTGGCCATCGCGTCGGAGGGCGTGGACGTCGACACGCTCGTGCGCCTGAACGCCCTCACCGCCTCGGTCACGCCGGGCAGCATCGACCTGATCCACGCCGTGCGTGCCGGGTCGCCGGTGCTCGGGGCCACACCGCCGCCCGGCTGGGACTTCCGCGTCGTCCCCTTCCTGCCGTCCGAGATCTGGGACTTCACCCGCCGCGCCGACCCCGACGCGTCCGGCGTCCACCAGGAGTCCCGGCCCACCCCGCTCGCTTCGACGAACCGGCCGCGGGTGCTGGTGGTGGACGACGACGAGGTCAACCGCATCATCGCGTCCGGGCTGCTGCAGATGATCGGCTACGACACGCTGTCTGCATGCAGCGGCGACGAGGCCATCGCGATGTGCCGGCGGGTCTCGCCCGACGCGGTGCTGATGGACATCAACATGCCCGGCCTCGACGGCTACCAGGCCACGGCCGTGCTCAAGCGCCTGCAGAAGGCCGGCGGCATCCCGCCGTTCCCCATCATCGCGGCCACGGCGGCCGGCACCCAGGCCCGGTCGATGGAACAGGGGCTCGACGGCCACCTGTCCAAGCCGCTGCTGGCCGACGACTTGCGCCTGCAGCTGCACCGCGCGCTCAAGGGCCTGGCGACCGGGCTCTGAGCCCGCCGGTCACACGCAGCGGAACCGTGCGCCCACGGCATCCGGCCGGGCGGGGGTGTCGTGCGCGGTGACGGTGGGCAGGAAGTCGAGCACCAGCAGGTCGTCCAGCCCCCGCAGGCCCACCGCGACACACGGGCGGCCACCGAAGCTGGCCGCCAGGCCGGGCGCCTGCACCGCGGACCGTGGGTACTGCAGCCGGTCGAGTTCCAGCATCGCCTGCAGCTGGCCCCACAACAGTGCGTCGAACAGCTCCTGGGAGGCCGCCGGCGAGCGGAAGGCGGCGACGAAGGCCAGCGAGTCCCGCGAGCCGGACGCCGCCTGACGGAGGAACCGGTGCAGCGCCGACCACACCGGCCCGATGGCGTCGCGCGTACCCAGTTCCTCGAACAGCCCGAACCGGTAGCGCCCGCCCATCAGCGCGGCACGCGCCTCCGGCCGCGGGAAGCCGGGACGGCGCGCGGCCGCCAGGAACCGGGCGTGTGCCGCGGCCCACGCCGACGGATCGGCCCCCACGTTCGGCCGGAGGTGGCGCGCAGGGCCCGGATCGGTGAGGGGGTGCTCGAGGGACATGGGTCAGGGCGGCTCGTGTCGACCCGTCGACGATAGCGGACGATCGTGGCAGACGCTGTCACCCTCGGGCGCGAACGCGTGTAGGCCGTGTCGGACATCCAGGGATGCCCGGGGCACCTCACCCGAGCAGCGCGAGCAGGCTGTCCACGTCCACCGGCTTCGTCAGGTGCCGCTCGAACCCGGCGGCCGCGGTGGCCTCCCGGTCGCGGGCTTGGCCGTAGCCGGTGATGGCGATCAGCCGGGTGGCCGCGAGTTCCGGCCGGGCCCGCAGCCGCCGCGCGACCTCGAACCCGTCCATGCCCGGCAGGCCGAGGTCCAGCAGCACCACCTGCGGCCGGAACGTGCCGGCCAGGGCCAGCGCGGACTCGCCGTTGGCCGCCACCTCCACCTCGTGGCCGGACATGCGCAACAACATGGCCAGGCTCTCGGACGCGTCTGCGTTGTCGTCGACGACCATCACGGACTTCGGCGCGGCCGCCTCACCCGCCGGACCGGCCGGGTCGGCGACCGGTTCCCAGGCAGCCAGCGGCAGCATCACGGTGAACGTGGCCCCGTGCCCGAGGCCCGGGCTCTCGGCCCACACCGCTCCGCCGTGCAGCTCGGCGATGCGCCGCACGAGGGTGAGCCCGATGCCCAGCCCGCCCTCGGAGCGGTCGAGCGTGCGCTCGCCCTGCACGAAGGGTTCGAACACCTGCTGCAGCATCGGGAGCGACAGGCCGATGCCGTTGTCGCTCACCCGCAGCACCGCCTGGCCGTCCCCGGATTCGAGCGACACCACGATGCGGCCGCCCCGGGGGGTGTACTTCGCGGCGTTGGTGAGCAGGTTCACCACCACCTGGGTCAGCCGGGTGGTGTCGCCCGACAGCGGCACGGGGTGGTCGGGCAGGTCGAGTTCCAGCGCGTGGCCGTAGGACTGCACGACAGGCCGCTGCGAGTCGGCGGCCATGCGCACGAGCGTGTTCAGTTCGAGGGCCGCGCTTTCCAGGCGGATCTTGCCGCTGGTGATGCGGCTGACGTCGAGCAGGTCGTCCACCAGCCGCGCCAGGTGCGTGACCTGCCGCCCGATCACGTCGGCGGCCCACGAGGCCACCGGCGTGCCGTCGGAGCGGTCGAGCACCGCGACGGCGTTGCGGATGGGGGCCAGCGGGTTGCGCAGCTCGTGGGACAGCATCGCGATGAACTCGCCGATGCGCTTGCCCTCGGACTCCAGCACCTCGACCCGGCGGCGTTCGCTGAGGTCGTGCACGATGAGCGTGAAGCCGCGCAGCGCGCCCTCGGCGTCCCGCAGCACCGTGGTGGCGACCCGCGCCCAGAACGGCGTGCCGTCGGCCCGCTGGCGCCAGACCTCCTGCTGGTTGAAGCCGAGGTTCAGCGCCATCGACAGCTCGGCCCGGGGCCGGCCCGCGGCGCGGTCCTCCGTGGTGAACAGCAACGCGCCTTCCTGGCCCAGCACCTCGTCGGACGTCCAGCCGAACACCCGCTCGGCCCCGGCGTTCCACGAGCGCACGACCCCGTCGCCGTCGAGCAGGAACATCGCGTGGTCGCGCACGCCCTCGACCAGCAGGCGGAGGTTCTCCTCGCGCTCGCGCAGCGCCTCCTCGTGGCGGCGGCGCTCGGTCAGGTCGCGGGTGACCTTGGAGAAGCCCAACAGCCGGCCCTCGTCGTCCTCGATGGCGGTGATGACGACGTTCGCCCAGATGGCGGTGCCGTCCTTGCGCACGCGCCAGCCCTCGTCCTCGTAGCGCGACTGCGCGCGGGCGCGTTGGAGCTCCTCCTGGGGCCAGCCCCGGGCGATGGCCTCGGGCTGGTAGAACATCGAGAAGTGCCGGCCCACCGCCTCCTCGGCGCTGTACCCCTTGATGCGCTGGGCGCCGAGGTTCCAGCTGGTGATGTAGCCCTCGGGGTCCAGCATGAAGATGGCGTAGTCGCGCACGGTCTCCACCAAGCGGCGGAAGGCCTCCTCATGCCCGCTGGCCGGGAGGGAGACGTCACGTGCAGCGGGTCGGTCGAGGGCCATGGGGCGGGAAGGCGGGACGGAGCCGGTGGATGGGCAACTTTAATCCCTTCCGCCAGGGACCCGCCCCGGGGTTGACCAGAACCGCACCCACTGGCCTCCACCCCCCTGCCGGGAGATAATCCGGGCACCACACGAATCGGTGCAGGGGAGTGCCATGGAGAAGGAAGAGGTGCGGGTGGTGATCGTCGAGGACGACGACGACATCCGGGAACTGTTGACGACGCTCATCGAGCTCGACGGCTACCTGGTCCGCTCCGTCCCCGACGGCGAGGCCGCGCTCGCCCTCGTTTCCGAGTTCCGCCCGGCCTGCGTGCTGGTCGACCTGACCCTGCCCGGCATCGACGGCGCCGAGGTCACCCGCCAGCTGCGTGCCGAGATCGGCACCGAACTGGTCATCATCGCCGTCACCGGCTCCCCGTCCACCTCCGAACACGAACGGCTCGAACTCGCCGGGGTCGATTTCGTGCTCGCGAAGCCCCTGGCCGAGAACGAACTGCGGCGCTTCCTGCCGCCGCTTTGAGCTTCTTTACAAACCACCGCGAACTCGATTCACGACCGCGTCACGGACCCTGCCTAAGGTGCGCCTCTTCACAGAGGAGCACCCATGCATTCCAAGTTGTTGACCGCCCTGGCGGTCACCGCCCTGATCTCGGCCTGCAATTCGAGCGACGACACCACGACGCCCCCGGCCGCCACCACCCCGAAGAACGTCATCTTCTTCCTCGGCGACGGCTACGGCATCGTCCCGATGACCGCCACCCGCATCTACGCCGCCGGCGAAGAGGGTGACCTGACGATCGACACCTTCCCCGAGACCGCGTTCGTCAAGACGTACTCGCTCGACGCCCAGGTGACCGACAGCGCGCCCTCGATGGCCGCCTACATGACGGGGGTGAAGACCCGCAACGAAGTGCTCGGCATGAACGGCGACACCCTCGCCTACTCGCCGGCCAAGGACCCCGAGACGGGTGTGTCCTCCTCCGTGGACAAGTGCCCGGCCACGGGCAACGGCGCCGCCTCCACCACGCTGCTCGAGCTGGCCATCGCCGCCGGCCGTGCCACCGGCGTCGTGACCACCGCGCGCCTGACGCACGCGACGCCCGCCGCCACGTACGCCCACACCTGCCACCGCAACGCCGAATACGAGATCGCCCGCCAGGCCGTGCCCGGCGGCGCCGGCTACAACGCGGCCCTCGGCACCGGCGTCGACGTGCTGATGGGCGGCGTGAGCCAGTACTGGCTGCCGTACAACGCCACGACCAACCCGGCCGGCCGGCCCGACAAGCGCGACCTCGTCGCCGAACTGAAGGCCAAGGGCTACACCTCGGTCACCGACCTCGACACGCTGAAGGCCGCGCCCACCGCCGCCGGCACGAAGCTGATCGGCCTCTTCGACCAGGCCAAGGCCGAAGGCCACATGTCGTACGAACTCGACCGCGACGCGACGAAGGAGCCGAGCCTCGCCGAGATGACCACGAAGTCGATCGACATCCTGTCCAAGCGCGACAAGGGCTACTTCCTGATGGTGGAAGGCGGCCGCATCGACCACGCGCTGCACGGCACCAACGCCCGCCGCGCGCTGTCCGACGCGAAGGCCTTCGACGACGCGATCAAGGCGGCCATCGCCAAGGTCAAGGAAACCGATCCCACGCTGAAGAACACGCTGATCGTCGTCACCGCCGACCACGACCACACGATGGTGATGAACGGCTACGCCGCGATCACCGGCAAGACCACGGACGCGAGCCCCGGCATCCTGGGCCTGATGCGCGACTACACGGCCCCGGCCACCCCGGCCCTCGACGCCGACGGCAAGCCGTTCACCACGCTCGTGTTCGGCAACGGCGAGAACCGCGTCGCCGGCAGCCGCGCGCTGATGACCACGCTGACCGACGCCGCCGTCTACGACAAGAACTACCACCAGGAAGCCGCGATCCAGATGGGCGTCGGTGGCGAGACCCACGGCGGCTCCGACGTTTTCCTCGGTGCGATGGGCCTGGGTGCCGACACCTTCCACGGCACGATCGACAACACCGAAGTCTTCTCGCTGGTCCGCAAGGCCGTCGGCCTCTGATCCCCGACGTCACCGGAATCATCCACATGAACAAGCTCAACACCCTGGCACTCGCCCTCTCCGTCACCGCCTTCGCGTCGCCCGCCCTCGCGGCCGGTGAAGCCAAGAACGTGGTCTTCTTCCTCGGCGACGGCATGGGCCCGGTCACCACCACCGCCACCCGCGTCAAGTACTACGACGTCGTCACCGGCGACAAGGTCGTCATGGGCTCGATGGCGATGGACAAGCTCCCGTACGCCGCGCGCATCAAGACCTTCTCGAAGGACGGCCAGACCACCGACAGCGCCCCGTCGATGGCCGCCTACATGACCGGCGTGAAGACCCGCAACGAGACGCTCGGCCTCGACGGCACCACCGTCGCCGTGTCGCCCGGCACCGACGCCGCCACCGGCGTCGGCAGCGCCGTCGACAAGTGCCCGACGACCGGCAACGGCTCGCCGTCCACCACGCTGCTCGAACTCGCGATCGCCAAGGGCAAGGCCACCGGCGCCGTCACCACGGCCCGCCTGACCCACGCCACCCCGGCCGCCACCTACGCCCACGTCTGCCACCGCAACGCCGAATACGAGATCGCCCGCCAGGCCGTGCCCGGCGGCGCCGGCTACAACGCGGCCCTCGGCGCCGGCGTGACGGTGCTGCTCGGCGGTGTCAGCCAGTACTGGCGTCCGTACGACGCGGTGAACCAGCCGAAGGGCCGCCCGGACGGCCGCGACCTCGTCGCCGAACTGCAGGCCAAGGGCTACACCTCCGTCACCGACCTCACCACGCTGAACGCCGCGCCCAGCACGGCGACCACGCGCCTGATCGGCCTGTTCGACCAGGCCAAGGCCGAAGGCCACATGTCGTACGACGCCGACCGCGACCCGACGAAGGAGCCGAGCCTCGCGCAGATGTCCGTGAAGGCGGTCGACATCCTGTCGAAGAACGCGAACGGCTTCTTCCTGATGGTGGAAGGCGGCCGCATCGACCACGCGCTGCACGGCAACAACGCCTCGCGCGCGCTGAGCGACACGAAGGCCTTCGACGACGCCATCCAGGCCGTGATCGACAAGGTCAAGACCTTCGACCCCGAACTCACCAACACCCTGATCGTCGTCACCGCCGACCACGACCACGGCATGGCGTTCAACGGGTACGGCAAGCGCGGCACCGACATCCTCGGCCCGAACATCAGCTACGCCACCGGCACGGCCAGCAAGGACGCCAACGGCGTCACGTACCCGAACCTCGTGTTCGCGAACGGCTCCAACCGCCCGGACGTGCGTGCCGACATCGACCCGACGGTGATGGCCGCGAAGGCCTACCTGCAGGAATCGGTGATCCGCAAGGGTGGCGTGGGCAGCGAGACCCACGGCGGCGGCGACGTCAAGCTGCTGGCCGCCGGCGCCGGCGCGAAGACCTTCAAGGGCACGATCGACAACACGAAGGTCTTCGGCCTCGTGAAGACGGCGGCGGGGTACTGAGATGGTGAAGTTCCTCCGCGTCACGGCAGCCGCACTGGCCGTGATCTGGGCGTCCGCCGGCGCGAACACGCCGGCGGCGGCGCCGGCCGCGCCCGCGCCCGACGTCGAAGCCATCGTCAGCTACGAGACGCGGCACGTGATGTCCTCGGGCATCACCCGCGTCGACACCTGGCAGGAACGCCTGGTGCGCCGCGGCGACCAGGTCTGGACCGAACGCATCCTCCCGGCCGCCGTGCAGGACCATGACGACGACCACGACAGGAAGCCCGAGCACATCGGCCACAAGCACTTCAACGGCGACACCGCCGCCCGCTGGCTTCGCCTGCAGGCCGACGGCAAGGTCGACGTGAAGTACGTGGACCGCGAACACAAGGCGGTGGTCGCGATCCCGCGCGCCGAGTACGGCACCGTCGGCTTCGACGGCAGCTGGGCCGCCGCGGCCAACATCGTCCCGGCCATGCTGGCGAAGTCGATGAAGGCCGGCTCGTCGTCGGGCGAGGCGCAGTGGCGCACCGACCGGCGCGATGGCTGGTCGCACCGCGTGCTGTGGTCGGAGTCGCGGCAGCTGGCGATGAAGGTGGAGTCGGTGCGGGACGATGGCACCGTGCGCCGCCTCGTGACCGTGCAGTTGAAGCCCGTGGCGGCGAAGGCGCCGTGGGACCTGCTGGCCGGCTACGCCCAGAAGCGTTACGACGACTTCATGGATTGAGGACGATGGGCCCCGGCGTCCGCCGGGGTGACATCGCGTTTGTCATCCCGACGAAAGTCGGGACCCACTCTCCCCCGCTGAACGGCATCCCCGCCTACAAGCGATTGCGCCACCGTTCCGTCGACGGTGCCGGGGCCGGCTCCTAGGATGGCGACTCTCTCACCCGAGACAGCCTTCCGTGAAAGCCCACGCCTGCGAACGTTGCGGTCAACGCATCTTCTTCGAGAACACCCGCTGCGAGAACTGCGGCGCCGTGCTCGGCTTCGACGCCGACGCGCTGTGCATGCGCGCGTTCGAGGTCGATGCCGAGGGCACCTGGACGTCGGTCGCCGCGTCCGGTGACGCGCCGCCGCTGCGCCCCTGCGCGCACTACACGAACGAGAACGTGTGCAACTGGCTGGTGGCCGCGGGCGACCCGAATCCGCTGTGCCGCTCGTGCCGCACCACGCGCGTGCTGCCCGACCTGGGCAAGCCCGGGAACCTGGTGTACTGGGCCGCCATCGAGGCCGCCAAGCGGCGCATGGTCTACAGCCTGCTCGCGCTCGGCCTGCCGCTGCCGGGCAAGGGCGAAGACGCGGTCCACGGCGTCGCCTTCGAATTCCTCGAGCAGCTGACCCCCACCTTCAAGGTGCTGACGGGGCACGACGACGGGGTCATCACGCTCAACATCGCCGAGGCCGACGACGCGCAGCGCGAACACCTGCGCCACCACCTGCACGAACCCGCGCGCACGCTGCTCGGCCACTTCCGCCACGAGATCGGCCACTACTACTGGGACCGCCTCGTGCGTGGCACCTCGTGGGAGGAACCCTACCGCGAACTCTTCGGCGACGAACGCCAGGACTACGCCGCCGCGCTGCAGGCGCACTACCAGGCGCCGCGGGCGGACTGGATGTCGGGCTTCGTCAGCGTGTACGCGAGCTCCCACCCGTGGGAGGACTGGGCCGAGTGCTGGGCCCACTACCTGCACATGCTGGACGGCCTGGAGACCGCCGAGGCCTGGGGCCTCGAGCTGCGCGATGCCGTGCCGGGCATGCCGCCGGTGAAGGCCCGCGCGCTGACCCGGGGCTCGAAACAGCTCGAACGCAACCTCGTGCAGAACTGGTTGCCCATCTCTCAGTTCGTCAACGCGATGGCGCGCAGCCTCGGCGCCCACGACAGCTACCCCTTTGTCGTCCCCACCCCGGTGATCGACAAGCTCTCGTTCATCCACGACGTGATCCGCGCCGCCGTGTGCGGTGACGTGCCGATGAACTTCACCCCGGCGCCCCCCGCCGCCGTTCAAGAACCTTCCACGGAGTTCAGCCCAGCATGATCCGCATCGCCATCGTCGACGACCACGCCCTCGTCCGCGCGGGGCTTCGCAAGTACCTCGCCGAGCAGGTCGACCTGAAGGTCGTGGCCGAGGCCTCCAACGGCAGCGAGGCGCTCGAGATCGTGCGTGGCGGCGAGGTCGACGTGCTCGTGCTCGACCTGTCCATGCCGGGCCAGAGCGGCGTCGACGCACTCGCGGCGATCCGGGCCCGCGCCCCCGAACTGCCGGTGCTCATCCTCAGCGGCTTCCCCGAGGCGCACTACGCGGCCACGCTGCTCAAACAGGGCGCGAGCGGCTACCTCAACAAGGAGTGCGAGCCGGAGGAGATCGTCTCGGCCATCCACACGCTCGCCCGCGGGCGCCGCTACATCACGCCGCGCGTGGCCGAGCTCATCGCCGACCAGCTGGGCGACAAGGCGAACCTCGCGCTGCACGAGACCCTCTCGGAACGCGAGTTCCAGGTCTTCCTGCGGCTCGCGAAGGGCGAGACCGTGGGCGCCATCAGCGACAGCCTGTGCCTGAGCGTGAAGACCGTGAGCACCTACCGGACGCGGGTGATGGAAAAGATGAAGCTCGAGTCCAACAGCGACCTCACCTACTACGCGCTCAAGAGCGGCCTGATCCAGTGATGGGCTGGCTGGCGAAGCTCGTCGGCCATGCGGCCTTCGCGCCGTTCTCGAAGGCCCTGCCTGCGATGGGCGACACCGAACGTGCCGCGCTCGAGGCGGGCACGGTGGGCTTCGAGGGCGACCTGTTCTCGGGCCGCCCCGACTTCGATGCCCTGAAGGCGCGCGGTCCCAACCGCCTCACCGACGCGGAGAGCCGCTTCATCGACCACGAGGTGCGCGAGCTCAACGCGATGCTCGACGACTTCGCGATCGACGAAGCCGGCGACCTGCCGCCCGAGGTGTGGCGCTTCCTGCGCGAGAAGAAGTTCTTCGGGATGATCATCCCGACCGGCTACGGCGGCCTCGGCTTCGGCCACTTCGCCCACGCGGCGGTGGTCACGCGCATCGCCTCCGTCAACGTGGCCACCGCGGTGACCGCCATGGTGCCGAACTCGCTCGGCCCCGCCGAGCTGCTGCTGCGCTACGGCACCGACGCGCAGAAGCAGCACTACCTGCCCCGCCTGGCCGATGGCCGCGAGCTGCCCTGCTTCGGCCTCACGTCACCGCACGCCGGCTCCGATGCCGCGTCCATCCCCGACACCGGCGTGCTGTGCGAGCGCGAGATCGACGGCCGCAAGGTCCGCGGCTTCAGCGTCACGTTCGACAAGCGCTACATCACGCTCGCCCCGGTCGCCACCGTGGTGGGCCTCGCGTTCCAGGCCGTCGACCCGTCGAAACCGGAGGGTGAGCAGCACCTCGGCATCACCTGCGCGCTGATCCCCGTGCCCACGCCGGGCATGAAGATCGGCCGGCGCCACCGCCCGATGGACTCGGCGTTCATGAACGGCCCGATCCAGGGCGAGGACGTGTTCGTGCCGATGGAGTGGATCATCGGCGGCGAGGAACGTGTGGGCCAGGGCTGGCGCATGCTGATGGAGTGCCTGGCCGCGGGGCGGTCCATCTCGCTGCCCGCGCTGGGCGCGGCGATGCAGCAGACGGCGCTGTTCGTCGTCACCGGCTACGGCCGCATCCGCGAGCAGTTCGGGCTGCCCATCGGGCGCTTCCATGCCATCGCGGGGCTGGCGGGGCGCATCGCCGTCGACCTGTACGCGACCGACGCGGCGCGCCGCTTCACCGCCGCCGCGCTCGACGCGGGCGAACAACCGAGCCTCGCGGGTGCCATCCTGAAAGTGCAGCTCACCGAGGCCGGCCGCCGCGCGGTGATCGACGGCATGGACATCCTCGGCGGCAAGGGCATCATCCGCGGCCCGAAGAACCTGCTGGGCGTGTCGTACCGGCACGCGCCCATCGCGATCACCGTCGAAGGCGCCAACCTGCTGTCGCGTGCGCTGATCATCTTCGGGCAGGGCGCCGTGCGCTGCCACCCGCACGTGCTCGACGAGATGAAGGCCGTGGAGGCCGGTGACCGCGAGGCCCTCGGCCGGGCGCTGCTGGCCCACGGCGGGCACGTGGTGCGCAACCTGTGGGGTGCGCTGTTCGGACTCGGCGTGCGCGGCACACCGCCGGCGGAGCTGCGTGCCGAGGCCGCCATGATCGCCCGGCTGTCGGCCGCGTTCGCCTTCACCACCGACCTCGCGATGGGGCTGCTGGGCGGCAAGCTCAAGCGGCTCGAACTGCTGTCGGCGCGGCTGGGCGACGTGCTGTCGAACCTCTACCTCGCGAGCGGGGCGCTGTGGCGCCACCAGGTCGAAGGCGACCCGGCGCTGCTGCCCTTCGCCCGCGCGGCGATCCGCGTGCAGGTGGCGCGAGGCGCCGACACGCTGCACGAGCTGTACGCGAACCTGCCGTCGTCCGCCGCCCGCGGCCTCGCGCCGCTGCTGCTGCGCGGCACCCGCCAGCGGCGCCCGCTGCGCGACCGGCAGGTGCTGGAACTCGCCGACCTGCTGCGCGACGAGCCCGCGCTGATCCATGCGCTGTGCCCGGACATCGGCACGCCGAAGTCCGGCGGGCTGCTCGACCTGATGCAGGCGCTCGAACTGTCGAAGCCGGTGATGGGCGAGCTGGACGAACTCGACAAGGTGCTGCGGCGCACGCGGTCCTTCGAGCAGGCGGCGGCACGGTCGAAGGATCCGGCGGCGGCGCTGGCCTACCTGAAGGCGGCGGACAAGGTCATCCAGGTGGACGACTTCGCGCCCTGAACCGCGGTGGGCCCCGGCGTTCGCCGGGGTGACGGGCCATGGTGTCATCCCGGCGAACGCCGGGATCCACTGCCCTCGCAGCGCGCCGGCTCACGACATCAGCACATGCAGGCTGTGCTCGTACAGCCCCGTCAGCCGGTCGAACCCCTCCAGCAGGTTTTCACTCGCCCGGCTGAGCGCCAGCCGCCCCTCGCCGCGGTCGATCGACCGCAGCCCGTGCAGCAGCTTGAGCCACTCGTCCCGCGCGGCCTGCAGCGCCTCGCGGATCTCCGCGTTCGACAGCGGCGCGGCCTCCAGCTCGGCCAGCGCCGATTCGAAGCGCTGCTGCAACGGCACGAGCCGCGTGTGCCGTTCGGCATCGCCCAGCAGTTCGGCGAGCAGCGCCTCCTTCACGAGGCGCTGGCTCAGCATGCGCTGGCGCCCGCACAGGTTGACCACCTGCAGCGCATGCCGCCCCGCGGTGGCCTCGAGCGTCTCGACGAGCGCCTCGGCGCGGGACAACAGCGCCTCGGCCAGCGTGTCGACATGGCCCAGCCAGCCGGGCACGTTGCGGTGGGCCAGGGCGTCGGCCAGCATCGTCCAGGCCTCCTGCGTGGCCGCGACCGCGGCGAGCGGCCCGTCGCCCGGCATGCCCGCGGGCCGCAGCGCCATCAGGTGGCCGAGCAGCTCGACGGCCCTCGCCTCGCAGGCCTGCTGCAGCCGCCGCGTGCGGTGCACGTCGACACCGGCCACCTGCTGGGCCGCGAGCTTGACGACCCGCTGGGACAGCATGCGCAGCTGCCCCGCCTGGTTCAGCGCCTCGGCCCACGTGGCCGCCTCGATGACCGAGCGCGACACGTCGCCGATCTTCAGCTTGGCCTGCATCGCCGCGCCGCGCAGCAGGCGGAAGGCCTCGTCCTCGTCGAGCCCGCGGGCGGCGGCGAGCACGCCCTTCGCGCGGTCCACCCATTTGCGTTCGTCGAACCGGAATTTCACGTCGGCGAGTTCGCGGCGCACCGCCGCCTCGCGCGCCCAGCGCAGCCGGTCGAAGGCCAGGCCGGTGCGCAGCGCGGCGGGGTCCGGCCACCAGCCGGCGATCCCCAGTTCCATCAGGCGGGCCAGCAGGTCCCCGGCCGGCATCTCGCCCACCCCGCTGACCGGGCACGGCGGCTCGCCACCCCAGGCGGCCAGGGCCTCGGCCAGGTCCTCCGCCGGGGCGGCCACCACGACCTGATCCGGTGCATGCGTGGCCACCTGCCGCACCAGATCGCGGCAGCCGTCCCCGTCGATGGGCACGAGGTCCGGCACCCCGCGCAGGGCCGCGCGCACCGGGTCGAGGGAGGCTCCGGGCGATGACAACAGCAGCAGCACGAGGGACATGGGGGCGTGGTCAGGGCAAGAATCGGGGGGGCGCCAGGGCCGCCATTCTGACGGGCCGCCGGTGGCCTGCATATTGCATCAGCGTCGGCGCGGTGCAACGACGCACCAGCAAGATCCCCGCCTGCCGCCTGCCCTTCGCAGGCCACCCCGTCTCCCGGGGTGCGCGCCCGGCCCTCCCCTTTTTGTCTCACACGCCCCCGATGGGTTCGCCTCGCGAGCCCGGCGGGCCCGTTCGTTTGTTTCCCGCATTGGAAAGGTGAATCATGGAAGCCCCGTTTTTCGAGTTCGAAGCCGAGTTCGTGCGATCGCTGCGCTGCGTGCCGATGGTCGTGCGCTTCAAGCTGGACCAGTGCGGCCTGAAGCTGTCGCTGCGTGCGTGGAACCTGTTCGACGACAGCGTGCGCGGCCGCCTGGTCGTGCTGCCCACCACGACCCCCGCCGACACCGCGCGCTACCGCGACTTCGTGGTGGCGGCGCTCGAGGCCGTCGAACAGCCGGTAGTGCAGGTCGAGGTGGAGCCGCTGCCGGCGTGGATGAACCGCTCCGCGGTGCCGCAGCCGGTCGCGCGCAAGGCCCGGTCGCTGGACCTGGGCGAGCCCGAGCCGGCGCTGTGGTCGAACCTGAACCCGCTGCAGCGCTTCGCGCTGACGAAGCTCACGCGCGGCAGCAACGAGAACAGCAAGTTCCTGCCGGCGCTGCGCGAGTTCGGCCTGACGGTCTGAACGTGGTCGCGCCTCAGGCGCGTTCGATCAGCAGGTCTTCGTAGAACGCGCCGAAGGGCCGTTCCGGGTGGGCGATCTGGATCTCGAGGATCCACAGGCCCGCGGCCGGGCACCCGGCGTAGTCGCCCAGGTCGCCCGCCTTGTAGATGGCGTGCGGGAAGTCGCTGACGCGGTGGCCCTTGATGTCGTGGTTGAGCCGCCAGCCCATCGCCCGGGCCTGCTCGGCGGCGAAGGTGTAGAGGCCCTGCCCCGTCAGCTCCCCCTTGTCCCACTCGGCCTTGACCACGTGCCAGAGGGTGCGCGCCGCCTCGGCGCACGCGTGCATCTCGGGGTCGTCGCCCACCACGAACGTGTCGCCGGCGTCGCCCTCGTGGCCGTCCCACACCGGGCCGATGTCGATGAAGAAGATGTCGGCGCTGCCGAGCACGCGGTCCGGGTCGGACCGTTCGTTGTACTTCTTCAGCGTCGCTTCGCCGAAGCGCACGATCACCGGATGCCAGATGCGCTGCATGCCCATGCCGTCGAGCACGGCGCGCGCGTGGACGTTGGCCTGCTGCTCCGTCATGCCCGGCACGATGCCGCTGGCGATGCGCCGCACCGCGGCGCTGGACTCTTCACGGGCGTGCGCCATCGCGGCCAGGGAGTACTTCGGGCCGACGGCCTCGCGGGAAACGTGAGTGGACATGGGGGAACGGGAAAGCAGGTGGCAGCGCCGTCGGAATCGGCATATAGAATGATACATAGCGACGATTCCGGACCTCGTTGTTCGGTTATATAAGTCGAGATACACCGAGCCCACACCGAAGAATTCGAACGCACCATGTCCCGTACCCCCGCCCGCCTCGCCGCCGCCCTCGGTCTCCTCGTCTGCTGGCCGGTGTGGGCCGCCGACCTCACCGTCTCGGCCGCCGCGAGCCTGACGAACGCGTTCAAGGAGATCGCCCCGCTGTTCGAGGCGCAGAACCCGGACACGAAGGTGCAGCTGAACTTCGGCGCCTCGGGCGCACTGCTGCAGCAGATCGCCAAGGGTGCACCGGCCGACGTGTTCGCCAGCGCCGACCAGGAGTCGATGGACCAGGCCCAGGCGCAGTCCCTCGTGAAGCCGGCCGAACGCCGCAACTTCGTCTCCAACAGCCTCGTGGTGATCGTGCCCGCCAGCGGCGGCCGGGCGCCCAAGGCCCTCGCCGACCTGGGCCAGCCCGCGTACGGCCGCATCGCCATCGGCCTGCCGGCCAGCGTGCCCGTGGGCCGCTACACCAAGGGTGTGCTCGAGAAGGCGGGCCTGTGGGCCACCATCGAGCCGAAGATGATCGGCGCGCAGAACGTGCGCCAGGCCCTCGACTACGTGGCCCGCGGCGAGGTCGACGCCGGCTTCGTGTACGGCACCGATGCCGCCGTGATGGCCGACAAGGTGAAGGTGGCCCTGACCGTGCCCACCGAGGTGCCCGTGCGGTACCCCATCGCCCCCGTGACCTCGGGCCCGAACGCGGCCGCCGCGCAGAAGTTCGTGGCCTTCGTGCTGACCCCGCCGGCGCAAGCCGTGCTCGCGAAGTACGGCTTCGGCAAGCCCTGAGCCATGGACGGCGCCTGGGTACCCCTGGCCCTGACGCTGAAGGTCGCCGGCTGGGCCACGTTCCTCAACCTGCTGCTGGGCGTGGGCGTGGGCTTCCTGCTCGCGCGCAAGCGCTTCTTCGGCCGCGAACTGCTCGACGCCGTGCTCACGCTGCCGATGGTGATGCCGCCCACGGTGCTCGGCTACTACCTGCTCGTGCTGATCGGGCGCCGCGGCCCGCTCGGCGAGTGGCTGCAGTCCACGTTCGGCATCAGCCTGATCTTCACGTGGCAGGGCGCGGTGATCGCGTCCACCATCGTCGCGTTCCCGCTCGTCTTCAAGGCCGCGCGGGCCGCGTTCGAGTCGGTCGACCCGCAGCTCGAGCAGGCCGCGCGTGTGCTGGGCCTCGGTGAAGCCGCGGTGTTCCTGCGCGTGACGCTGCCGCTCGCGTGGCGCGGCATCATGGCCGGCCTGCTGCTCGCGTTCGCGCGCGCCACCGGCGAGTTCGGCGCCACGCTGATGGTGGCCGGCAGCATCCCCGGCAAGACGCAGACGCTGTCCATCGCCGTCTACGAGGCCGTCCAGGCGGGGCAGGACGACCTCGCCAACTTCCTCGTGCTCGTGACCTCGGTGACGTGCATCGCGGTGCTGCTGACGGCCGGGCGGCTCGCCCCGGGCCGTGTGGCGGGACAGGCCTGACATGGACCACTCGACCCGGCCCACCTGGGACCTCGACGTCCGCCGCCGCCTCGAACACGCGGGGCGCCGCTTCGACCTCGAAATCCGCTTCACCAGCCACGCCCGCCGCCTCGTGCTGTTCGGCCCGTCGGGCGCGGGCAAGAGCCAGACGCTCAAGCTCATCGCCGGCCTCGCCGGGCCCGACTCCGGGCACGTGCGCCTGGCCGGTGACACGCTCGTCGACCGCACCACCGGCATCGACGTGCCGCCACGCGCCCGCCGCCTCGGCTACGTGTTCCAGGACTACGCGCTGTTCCCGCACCTCACCGTCGCGCAGAACATCGCGTTCGGCCTCGACCGCGGGCTGCTGAACCCGCGCCGGTCCGTGCGCGCCCCCGCGGTGCTGCGCTGGATGGAGGCGTTCGAGCTGACCGCGCTCGCGGCCCACCACCCCGAGCAGCTCTCCGGCGGCCAGCGCCAGCGCACGGCCCTCGCGCGCGCGCTCGTCACCGAACCGCGCGCGCTGCTGCTCGACGAACCGTTCGCGGCCCTCGACGGAACGCTGCGCGCGAAGCTGCGCGGCGAACTGGTCGAACTGCAGAAACGCCTCGCGATCCCGATGGTCGTCATCACGCACGACCCGGCCGACGTGGACGTGCTGGGCGACGAGGTGCTGCACCTGGCGGACGGGCGCATCTCCAGCAAGTGATGGCGTATGCTCGCCGCCACACGGAACAGGCAACCATGGCGACCAGGCGCGGCAGACAGGCAGAGGCGATCGAACTCCAGGGCGCGTTGCGCATGACGATCGGCGGTGCCGACCTCGGCGGCGCCAACCGGGTCGAGCTGCTGCGTGCCGTGGGCGAACAAGGCTCCATCACCCATGCCGCGAAGGCCGTGGGCATGAGCTACAAGGGCGCGTGGGACGCCATCGACGCGATGAACACGTTGGCCGGCGAGCCCCTCGTCGAACGCGCCACCGGCGGCCGCGGCGGCGGTTCCACCCGCCTCACGGCGCGGGGCCAGCAGCTCGTAGAACGCTTCGCGCAGGTCGAGGCCGTGCACACGCGCTTCGTGCGGCTGCTGAGCGACGAAGGCATCGACCTGGCCCAGGAATTCGACCTGCTGAGGATGTTGAACATGAAGACCAGCGCCCGCAACCAGCTCACCGGCACCGTCAGCGGCTACAAGGCCGGCGCGGTGAACGACGAGATCGAACTCACGCTTGCCGGCGGCGCCAAGGTCGTCGCCGTGGTCACGCGCGACAGCACCGAACAGCTGGGTCTGCGGCCCGGCGCCACGGCCTTCGCGCTCATCAAGGCCTCGTCGGTGATGCTGGCGACCGACCTCGGCGACGTGCGCCTCTCGGCCCGCAACCAGCTGCCCGGCACCATCACCGCGGTGACCCCCGGCGCCGTGAACACCGAGGTCGTGCTCGACATCGGCGGCGGCGCCAGCGTGGCCGCGGTGGTGACGCAGGCGAGCGCGCAGGCGCTGGGGCTGAAGGTGGGCGGCTCGGCTACCGCCCTGTTCAAGGCCTCCAGCGTGATCCTGGGCACGATGGTCTGAACCACCGCCGCCGCGCCGTCCTCACGGCGTGAACGCATCCCCCAGCACCAGCCCTTCGCGCCGCGGGTCCGCCCCGCCCACCAGCGCCGGCGCGCCGTTGACGGTCTTGCGCACCACCGTGCCCGTGCCGCTCGACTGCGCGGCCACGCTGACCGTGTGCCCGAGCCCGCGCAGGCCGGTCACGAGCGTGTCGCCCGCGCCGTTGTTGGCGGCCACCACGTTCGGGTGTTCACCGCCGACCCCCGTGGTGGGGCTGTTGCTCGCGCCGAAGTTGATCATCGACGTGGCCTGCTGCGCGTTCATGTTCCAGTCGAGCACGCCCACGAGCGTCTTCGTGACGAACTGGATGATGCTCGCGCCGCCCGGCGAACCGGTGCCCATCGCGAAGTCGCCGCGCGAGCCGTCGCCCGCCTTCTCGAACACGAGTGTGGGGGCCATCGAGCTGCGCGGGCGCTTCGACGGGCCGACGCGGTTGGCGATGGGTCCGTTCGTGTCGCTCGGCGAGAACGAAAAGTCGGTCAGCTGGTTGTTCAGCACGAAGCCGCGCACGAAGCGGAACGAGCCCATCGAGCTCTCCACCGTGGTGGTCATCACCAGCACGTTGCCCCGCGCGTCGACGATGGTCATGTGCGTGGTGCCGTGGCCCTCCTGCGCGCTGGTGCCCAGGCGGGTCACGCCGGGGAACGTGCCGGCGGTGGCGGTGCCCATGCTGGCGGTCAGCGAGATCAGCGCCGCGCGGTCGCGCAGGTAGTCCTTCGACAGCATCGCGTCGGGGCTGCCGCCGGGCAGCGGCACGAAGTCGGTGTCGGCCACGTACATGTTGCGGTCGGCGTACGCGAGCCGTTCGGCCTCGGCCACGAGGTGCACGCCGAGCACCGAGGGCTTGCCGCCCTCGTCGTCCATCGTGGCGGGCGCGTTGGCCGCGAGGTCGAAGTTCTCGAGGACACCCAGCGCCTGCAGCACCGCGATGCCACCGGACGACGGCGGCGGCATGCCGCAGATCCAGTGCGACCGGTAGGTCGCGCACACCGGCGTGCGCTTGACGGCGGTGTAGGCCGCGAGGTCGCTCACCTCGGTCAGGCCGGGGGTCAGCGCGACCGGCGTGTCCACGCCGCCCGACGTGGCCTTGATCTCGTCGACGATGGCCTGGGCCACCGGCCCCTTGTAGAACGCGTCGGGGCCCTGCGTGGCGATCAGCGAGAGCGTGTCCGCGTAGTCCGGGTTCATGAGCTTCGTGCCGAGCGGCTTGGCCGTGCGGGCCGGCGCCGCGCCGAGGAAGTACGCCGCGGCATCGGGGTCGACCAGCAGGCTCGTGCGGTTGGCCGCGATGGCGTCGGCGAGGCGCCCGCTGATCTGGAAGCCGTCGCGGGACAGCTTGATCGCCGGCTGGAACAGGTCGGCCCACGGCAGCTTGCCCTTCTCGCCGTGCGCGAGTGCGAGCAGCTTCACCGCACCGGGCGTGCCGATCGCGCGACCGCTCGCGCGCACACCGCTGAAGGCGGCGCCGTCCGTCGTGACCGTGGGCGCCGTGGGCAGCGGGTACGCGGTGTTGGTGTCACTGATGTGGCGCAGGTAGTTCTCGGTGGCCGCGGCCGGCGCCTGCTCGCGCCCGTCGTAGCTCTCCACCGCCTTCGTGGCCGCGTCGTAGTGCAGCATGAAGGCGCCGCCACCGATGCCCGAGGACTGCGGCTCCACGAGCCCCAGCACCATCTGCACGGCCACCGCGGCGTCCACCGCCGAGCCGCCCTTCTTGAGCACCTCGCACCCCGCCTGGCTGGCGAGCGGGTTCGCGGTGACCACCATGTAGCGCTTGGCCGTCACGGGCTTCAGCCCCAGCTTGTAGCCCGACGACGGTTCGGGCAGCGCCGGGTCGCCCGGCACGCCGGAGCCCACCACCACGCCGCCGTTCGCCGAGGTCTGGCAGGCGGTGTCGACGGCCACCGGCGGATCGTCATCGCTGCCACACGCGGACAGGAAGACGGCGACCAGGGCCAGCGACGCGGCCCTCCAGTGGCCGCGCGGCGGCCTCGTTCCGATCGGGTTCATGGGCGGCTCCTCGGGGCTGGGGCGGGACCTCGCTCGGCGTCCCGGAGGGACCATAGCCGGATGGAGACGGCCTCCTCGCGGAGGGGTCTTCGCGCGCGCTCAGCCCAGTTCGTCCGCCGGCACCGCCGCCGCCTGCTGCAGCTGCGCCCGCCGCCACGCCGCCGGCGGCAGGCCGGTAGCGCGCTTGAATGCACGGGCGAACGCGGCCTCGGAGTCGTAGCCCACGTCGGCTGCCACGGCCGCGACGCTGGCGTGGCCTTCGCGCAGCAGGCGCGCGCCGCACTGCATGCGCCAGTTGGTCAGGTACTGCATCGGCGCGAGGCCGGTCAGCGCGACGAAACGTTCGTGCAGCGCGGAGCGGGACAAGCCCACGCGCCGGCCCAGCTCCTCGAGCGTCCAGTCCTCCGCGGGCTCGGCGTGCAGCAGCGTGATCGCACGGCCCACCTGGCGGTCGCGCAACGCGCCCAGCCAGCCCCGCGACTCGGGCGGCAGGGAGTCGAGGTAGCGCCGCGCGCCGTCGACGAACACCATCTCGCTGACCCGCTGCAGCAGCGCCGCGGTGCCGGCGCGCCGCGTGCCCGATTCGGTGACGGCGTGCCGCAGCATCGGCGCCACCCAGTCGCTCACGCCGTCGGCGGGCAGATGCATCAGGCGAGGCAGCGCGTCGATCAGCGGGTTGAACGGGCGCAGGTCGCATGCGATGAAACCGCACACGATGACCGTGCTGGCGTCGTGATCGGGCAACAGGCCCAGCTCGACCATGTTGCCGCGGTACGTCACGGGGATGGGCTTCGGGTCGTTCTCCATGCGGAACAACCAGTCGTCGCCGGGCACGGGCTGCAGGCCGGGGGCACTCGACACCACGTGGGCATCGCCGTGCGGGAGCATGACGATGTCGCCCTCGCCCAGCTTCAGCGGCGGCTCGCCGTCCACCGCGACCCAGCCACCGCCCTTCACGAACAGGTGGTACTCGATGATGTGTTCGGCACCCGGCATCACGGCGGGGGCCACCTCGCTCGACGCGGGCGCGAGCGCCGCCCACTGGTCGCGGCAGCTGACGTGGAAGAACACCGACCCGCGCAGGCGGACGCTGCGGAGCACGTCGGACAACGGGTCGAAGCTGGTTGTCATCGGTGTTTGTGACGATCGGTTCGGCGGACGTTCGAGCAAGCCGGGACGACGACGGGTGAAGCGCCGGGAGGCGCTGCGGCGAATCATAAGCGCACCGGTTCCCCAGAGACCGGCTCATCCACACACAAGAGGATCAAGCACCATGAACACCGTCATCACCAAGCCCGCGACCACCCCGACCCCGGACTACGCCGCGATCAAGCAGCGCCAGCAGGCCACCTGGGCCAGCGGCGACTTCGCCGTCATCGGCACCACGCTGCAGATCGTCGGCGAGATGCTCGCCGAGGCCGTGGACATCCGCTCCGGCGAACGCGTGCTGGACGTCGCCGCCGGCAACGGCAACGCCACGCTCGCCGCGGCGCGCCGCTTCGCCGACGTCACGTCCACCGACTACGTCCCCGCCCTGCTCGACAAGGGCCGCGGCCGCGCCGAGGCCGAAGGCCTGGCCGTGGAGTTCCAGGTCGCCGACGCCGAGGCCCTGCCCTTCGAGGACCACCGCTTCGATGCCGTGCTGTCCACGTTCGGCGTGATGTTCGCGCCGAACCAGGCCCAGGCCGCGCGCGAGATGCTGCGGGTCGTGCGCCCGGGTGGCCGCATCGGCCTGGCGAACTGGACGCCGGACGGCCTCATCGGCCGCCTGTTCAAGGTCGTCGGCGCCCACGTGCCGCCGCCGACCGGGCTGAGCTCGCCCGCGCTGTGGGGCACCGAGGCGCACCTCGTCTCGCTGTTCGGCCCCAAGGCGCGTGACCTGCGGGTGCAGCGCAAGATGTTCCCGTTCCGCTACCGCTCGGCCGAACACTTCGTGCAGGTCTTCCGCGACCTGTACGGCCCGACGCACAAGGCCTTCGCGGCCCTGGACGCGGCCGGCCAGGCCTCGCTCGAACGCCAGATCCTCGCGCTGCTGAACGAGGTCGACATCGGCGGTGGCCACGGCCTCGTCGCGCCGAGCGAGTACGCCGAGATCGTGATCACGGTGGGCTGATGGACACGATGGCGCAGGCGCCCCTCGTGGCGTACACGCTGGCGCTCACGCTGGTGCCCGGTCCATCCTCGCTGCTGATCGCCGCATCGGGCGCCCGGTTCGGCGTGGCCCGCTGCGTGCCGCACCTCGCGGGCGCGTGGCTCGGCTACGAGCTGCAGCTGCTCGCGGCCGCGGTGGGCCACGGCGTGCCGGCGCTGAACGAGCCGGCCCTCCACACGGCAATGCAGGTGGCCTGCACCGCGTGGCTGCTGTGGCTCGGCTGGCGCGTGCTCGGTGTGCGCAGCGGCGCCCGCACGCCGCCGCCCGCGCCACTCGCGTGGTCGTCGGCCGCGGTGCTGCAGCTGGCCAACCCCAGGCCCTGGCTGTCGGCCGCGGCCAGCGCCGGGCTGTTCCTTCCGCCCGCGGCGGAGGTGGCCGAACAGGGCGCCTTCCTGCTGTGTGCCGGCGGGGCCGGCGTGACGGGCCTGGCCGCATGGGCCGTCGCGGGCGCGGCGCTGCAGCGCTGGCTCGGCCGGCCGCACGTCCAGCAGGCGATGAACCGGACGATGGCCGCGGCGATGGCGCTCACCGCGCTGTGGGGATTGCGCGGGGCCTTGCCGCCCGCGTGAGACGACGGGGGAGGCGTTCGGGGATACTTCGGGCTCGGCGGCGCATCGGGCGCCTCCCCCGGAGCGCCCCGCTTGAACGCCATCCCCCTTCCCGGTTCCCGTTTCACCTGGTTCGAACAGGCCGGCCGCGACTTCCCGTTCAACGACGGCGCGGCCGTCCGCCTCTCCGGCCCGCAATGGGCCTTCGTGCTGGCGACGCTGGCGCTCGGCTTCGCCGCGCTCGTGGCACCCATCCCGTTCTTCGAGACCCGGTACGGCCAGATCGTGCCCGCGCTGCTGTTCGTCGCGCTGCCCCTGTGCGCGCTGGGCCACGTGGCCCCGGGCCAGGCCATGGTGCTGTTCCGGCGCGTGCGCGGCAGCGATGTCGCATGGATGGGCGTGTTCGCGCTGCTCGCGCTGATGGTCAGCTCGGCCATGGCCGTCGTGGTGGACCGGCTGTCCACCGTCGCGGAGAACCCGGCCGCGCAGGCGGTCGAGCACATGGGCGGCGCCGACGTCGCCTGGCTGTTCGCGCGCACGGTCCCGCAGCTGATCGGCGAGGAACTGCTGACGATGCTGCCCTTCCTCGCGACCCTCTCGTTCGCCCACATGAAGGTCGGCCTGCCGCGGCGCACCGCGGTGTGGTGGGCCGGCGGCGTGTCGACCCTGCTCTTCAGCGCGGCCCACCTGCCCACGTACGACTGGAACGTGGCCCAGTGCTTCTTCGTCATCGGCGTCGCACGGGTCGCGCTCACGCTCGCCTACGTCAAGACGAAGAACCTGTGGGTGCCGGTGGGTGCGCACGTGCTGATGGACTGGACCGCGCTCGGTGCCACGTGGGCCGCGGCGCCGGCAGGCGGGGTCGCGTAGACCGATGCTCGAACAGCACTTCCTGCGGGACACCCTCGCGAACCGGAACAACCGCGCCATCCTCGACCGCTGGGCCGCGCTCGATCTGCCCGACGGCTGGCTCGTCGCCGGCTGCCTGTTCCAGACGGTGTGGAACCTGCAGGCGGGGCGTCCCGCCGAAGCGGACATCAAGGACTACGACCTCTTCTACTTCGATGGGGACGACCTGAGCGAAGCGGCGGAGGGCCGCACGCAGGCGCGTGTGGACGATCTGCTCGGTGACCTGGGCATCACGGTGGAAGCATCCAATCAGGCGCGCGTGCACCTCTGGTACGAGGCGTACTTCGGTCAGCCCTACCCCACCGTGCTGCGCGACTCGCGCGACGGCATCGCGCGGTTCCTGGTGCCGGCCACGTGCGTGGGCATCCGTCCCGGCGAGGTCTGCGCGCCGTACGGGCTCGAGGGGCTCTACGAAGGCGTGATGACGATGAACCCGCTGGTGCCCCACCGCGAGCTGTTCGAGCGGAAGGTGGCGTCGTACCGGGCGCGGTGGCCGTGGCTGCGGCTGGTGGACGGATTGCCGGCTTGAACCTGCGTCTGCTCGCCGTGGCGTTCGTGGTCGTGTTCGCGGTCGTGCTCGCGGCCTGCGACCGGCCGGCGGTGCCGGCCGCACCCGATCCCGTGGCTGGCCAGGTCGCCTTCCGGCAATGCGCCTCGTGCCATCAGGTGGGGCCGTCGGCCCGGGCGGGGTTCGGGCCGCAGCTCAACGGGATCGTGGGGCGGCGCGCGGCGGCGACCGCGGACTACAACTACTCTTCCGCGCTCCGGAACAGCGGGATCGTGTGGTCGGACGAGACGCTCGCGGCGTACATCCGCAATCCCGATGCGGCGGTGCCGGGAACGAAGATGCGGTTCCTGTGCCTCGGGTGCAGTGATCGGACGATGGCGGATCTGCTGGCGTATCTGCGGACCTTGTGATCGGAGGGAACGGCGTTTGCCCCCTCGCGGCATGAACCTCCCGACCGTTCAACCCGACCGACCACCCGCGAAGGAACGATGCTGATGGAAGCCGACCTGCACATCGTGGGCGCCATCGATGCGCTGCACGGCAACGCGACCGACGCGGAGTTCGTGGCCGAACTGCTGCGCCGCGGATGGGCCCCGGCCGACGCCGTCGTGCTGCTCGAACAGGGGCTGCTGCTGCGGCTGATCGAACGCGCTGCTGATGGCACGCTGCGGCGCGGGCCGGAGTTGATTCGGCGGGAGCGGTTGGCGGGGGAGGCGCCGAGTTCGCAGTGAAAGACCGCTGCTCAGACGACCCTGGCCGACCTCATGCCGAGCCCGAACCAGGGCGGCGACGCCGTGCGAGGCGGAGGCACCACACGACGATGAAACCCACCACGGAGAGCAGCAGCCCGTGGAGGACGGCCGCACCGATCGAGGCCCGAAGCACCACGACACCGAACGAAAAACCGAAGGCGAAGCAGTAGGCAACGGGCAGGTAGCGATACAGCCCCTTCTCGTTCCACCAGCGCAACGCCAGCCAGGCCGCCAGGCCGAGGCCGCTCAAGAAGACGGACGCGAAGAGCACTGGTGCTTTCATCAGGTGGCCTCGGGCACATCGAACGATCGAATGGACCGAGGTATCGCGGCAGCAGGCATCGTGGAGTTCCCCTTGGGGTGTCGAGGCGCATTTCCGACGACACCCGCATTGTTCAGTGGCAGCACTGTGCCAGACGTCGGTGCGACGGGGCCACGACTTGCCTCTTGCAATCCAAGCCACCTCTGGCCCAAGAGACAAGCAAGCGCAGATCCTCCTCGCCTCGAGGGGCTCAGTCGACGTAGTAGCTCCGCCCCGGAGGTGCGCTTCGTGACCTCGTTGCGGGTGATCGTGCCCTGCACGGTGACCCAGATGAGGCGTGGCTGCGGGCGGCGGCGACCGCGGACTGTGCGGTTCCTGTGCCTCGGGTACGGTGATGGGACGATGGCGGACCCGCGCACCCCGCCCGGCGCGCCCTGACCGTCACGCCCGTGGCGACACCACCGCGTCCCGGCCCTCAAGTCGGCGGGGTCGGCCAGGCGCGCAGCCTGACCTCAGTTCCCCCTGTGCAGGCCCAGGAAGAAGCGAACCATCTCGCTGGAAGCCGATGGCCCCTTGCTGTCGGTGTAGGACCCCCGCGGATCGCCGCCAGACCACGCATGGCCCGCGCCGTGCACCACCCACGATTCGAGGTGGACCTGGCCGGCGCCGTTGCGGTACACCGTGCGGCGATAGCGTCGCCCGCCATCGGCGGCCCCTTCGGACTCCGTGGCCGTGAGGCCGCCGCCGTCCGTCCGGGCCCGGTAGGCCTCCTTCGCCTGGTCGAGGATCTCCGCGCCGTTCGACGCCTGCACCGTGTGGTCGCGGTCGCCGTGGAAGACGATCGTGGGGATCGGCGCGACCGCCTTCTTCGCCGCGCGGCCGACCGCGCCTGGGAGGTCGCGAAGCCCCGGCAGGCCGCTGCGGCCCCCTTTCATGGCGGCCATGGCCGACGGGATGTCGCTCGCACTGCCATAGGGCAGCCCCGAATGCACCCCCACGCCGGCGAACAGGTCCGGGTAGGTTTCGCCCAGCACCACCGCCATTGCGGCGCCGGCGGAAAGTCCCGCCACGAACACACGCTGCAGGTCACCCCCGTGACGGGCCGCGACCTCGCGGACGATCCCCGCGATCGCTGCCGGTTCGCCGCTGCCCCGCAGCTGGTCCTGGGGATTGAACCAGTTCCAGCACTTCGACGGGTTCGCCCCGGAGGGCTGCTCGGGATACACGACGAGGAAGCCGTGCTCGTCGGCCAGCGTGTTCATGCCGGTGCCTGCGGCGAAATCGTCCGGCGACTGGGTGCAGCCATGCAGCATCACGAGGATGGGCCGCGGCGAGTCCGCCATGCCGGCCGGCACATGGAGCTTGTACGAACGCTCGCCCGCGCCGTTCCCGAACGCGAAGGTGTCGAACGTCCCGCGGCCCGCGGTCCGCGGACGCTCGGCCGGCGCGGCCACCGCCCGGTCCTCCACGTCGATGACACGGGCCGTCACGTCGATCACGGAATCGGTGGCTGTCGGCCGCGTGGGCGACGACGTGCCTCCGCCGGCGGAGAGCGCGCGCCGGATGGTCTCGGTCACGCCTTGCATGGGCCCCGACGACGTGTCGATGCCCGCGGAGGCCAGCGCGCGCTGGATGGTGTCCTGGATGGCGTCGGCGTCGTACGCCGCGGGCCCCACGGGCTTGAAGGTGAAGGTCATGAAAGGGTCCTGCTGGGAAGGTCAGTGGATGCGGCCGGACAACGCCCGGCGCACGGCGGGACTGGCCTGGAACGCGCCCAGGACCGTCACGGATTCGATGGCCGCACTGGCCAAGTCGGGGGGGACGTCGTCGGCGATCCGCGCGAGGCCGACCACCTGGAGCTGCAGGCGCTGCCCCGCAGCGACTGCCCGCTCGAGATCGGCGCGGCTGACATGCTGGAGGCCCACGGTGAGGGTGCGGCGCGCGACAGCTTGTTTGAGGACGTCAGCATGCAACGCGAGCTGGTTGCGAACCGCCGTCCGGACGAGGTCGGAGCGGTTGGAATAAAAGCCCTCCTGAACCAACAGGTCGACGTGGCCGAGGTCGACCACCCCGACGTTCACAGTCATCTTCTCCGTTTCGCCCGCACGCTGCCGACTGTCTTTTTCGATCAAATCGCCGCTCATACCATCCCCTTGGAATCTATTTGGATTCCAATTGGAGCATGATTGGATGATTCGGGCCAGAACGACGGGGATGACCCTTCGACCGGCACAGGGAGCAGGTCGAGGGACGCGCGCGCCCGGCGCGCGCCCGGAGGTCGGGTCAGGCCGGGGTTTCCAGCCCCACGGCCGCGACAAGTTCCGCCTTGCGCGCCGCAAGTTCCTCCCCGACCTGGGCCAGGTCGAGGCCCGCCTTCTTCACCGCCTTGAAGAGTTCGTTCTCTTCCTCCTGGACGTGGTGGTCGATGTATTCGCCGAGCACCTTGACCTTGGCGTCGTAGTGATCGTCATCGGGTGTGGCGCCCTCGATCTGGGCGATCAGGTCCTTGGCGCTCGCATGTTCGACGTCGGCCTCGTCGAGGAGGTCCTGCTCGTCGAGCACCTCGCGCGCAGCCGGGTAGAAGATTTCCTCCTCGATCTGGGCGTGCACGGTCAGCATCTGGCAGATCAAACCGGCGACCTCCTGCTTCTGGCTGTCTTCGGCCTCGCTCTCGACGAGGTCTTCGTACTGCTCGAAGAGCGCCTTCACCTCGTCGTGGTCCTGGGTGAGCAACCGGATGGCGTCCGGCGTGGGCGGCGGCTTGGACGAGGCCTTCGAATGGGGCGAGGTCTTCGCGTTGGGGGCGGTTTTCTTGGCTGCGGGCATGTCGTGCTCCTGGCTGCAGAGGGTGGATGGAGGGTGGATGCTGCGCCGCACCGCAGTCGATCCGCAGAGGGCATGGGGCCGGCCGGACGTCGGACAAAGGGCCGTTGCGGCCCGGGATCTCCAAGGCCCTCTCCAGCCATTCGTCATCGGGCCCGCGGACCACGCCGGGCCGGCGCGCCCTCCTACGGTCCGCAGAAAAAACGCGCCCACACTGGGTCTTCACCCACAGGACGCTCAGGAGCCCCCATGAACAACACCCTCAGATGGACTGCCGCCGTGCTGGCCATGTCCGCCAGCTGGGCCGCCATCGCCCAGTCCGCCAGTGCGCCGGCGAAGGTGGCGGTCTCCGCCTCCGACGCCGCAGCGGCCGACCGGAAGGCCGTCCCCAAGGCCGAGGTGGGTACCGTCGTTCGCACGGGCCCTTCCGCCACGGACAAGGCCAAGTCGATGGCGCCCGACAAGGACACCCCCGACACCCGCATGAAGAAGGCCGCCCCCGCCCCCCGCGGTGCATCGCACGTCGCGCCGGCGAAGGCCGACTGACCACACCACCACTCACCCGAACGAGGTTTCCATGAACGACATCAACACCCCCGCCACGAACACCCAGCCCGGCATGCTGGTCACCGGCCTGTTTCCCGACCGCGAAAGCGCCGAGGCCGCCTACAGCACCGCGGAGTCGCGGGGCTACACCAAGGAGGACCTGAACCTGGTCATGTCCGATGACACCCGCGCACGCCACTTCCCCGCCGGCCAGCAGACCACCGAGCTCGGCAACAAGGCCGCCGAGGGCGCCGGCGTCGGCGGGGCCATCGGCGGCACGCTCGGCGCCATCGCCGCCGCCGTCGCCGCGGTGGGCACCACGCTCGCGCTGCCCGGCCTCGGTCTCGTCATCGCAGGGCCGCTCGCGGCCGCCGTGGCCGGTGCGGGCGCTGGAGCCGCCGGCGGCGGACTGATCGGGGCCCTGATCGGCTGGAACATGCCGGAAGAACGCGTGAAGGAATACGAGGATGGCTTGCAGAAAGGAGGCATCCTCATGGGATTGAGGGCGCGCAACGAAGAAGATGCCGCGCATCTCCAGGGCGCCTGGCAGGAAAGCCGCGGCCAACGGGTCTACCGATAGCCCGCGCGGGCGGCGAAGGAAACACATGACCTGCACCTACACCTGGACGAAAGGTTGCGTCGTGAAGACCTTCACCGAGTTCGTCTCCGGTCAAGCCTTCGTCCTGTCCGCGGAGCGCGTGAGCGCCGATCCCCGGTTCGAGACCTTGAGGATCATCTACAACGATTTCCTCCGGATCGACGCCCACAGCATCGACGCCACCGCCTATCAGCGAGTCGCGGCCAGCCGCCTCGGCTCGATGTGGACGAATCCGAATTACCGCGTGGCCTTCATCGCCATCGAGCACACCGCCGACTGCCTGTCGCGGGCCATTGCCAGCGGCAATCCGGAGGCGGTCTACCATCCGCACCTGTGCGGCTCGATGGCAGAGGGACGAGCCTGGTATGCGCTTCAGCCGGCGCTCGACGCGACCCGGTATCGGCTCTAGCGAGCCAGCCGATCACACGGCGCCGGGGCCGATGAGGCAACCCTGCTACAATGCAGGCCACTGACTCGAACTGACGAGTCAGCGCCTGTACAGGCAAAGCCGCTTGCGGCGGCGCGTCGATGTTCGAACGACGAGAAAAACAAGAAGAGCACACGCAATGTGCCGTAAACGTGGGCCGCGAAAGAGCCCACGACCAGATCTTCTCCCGATGAAGCCCGCCGCGAGCGGGCTTTTTCATGGCCGCGCCGAGCTCATGCGTCGAAGCCGACGAAGACAGCCGCTTCGTCCACGGACTTTCGCATCGACACGACCGCATTCGCCGGGAAGCTGTCGTCGGGCCAGCCCATCGCCACGCAGGTCTGGATGACCTGGTCCTCGGCGATGCCCGCCTCGGCGCGCACGACCGGCGACTGCATGATGCCCTGGCTGTTGATGACACACCCCAGGCCGCGCGCCCATGCTGCATTGACGAGGCAGTTGACCACCCCGCCGCAGTCGAACGGAGCCACGTCGCTGCCGTGGATCGAGCGGTCGTAGGTGACGACGATCGACACCGGCGCGTCGAATTGACGGAAGCCGCGAAGCACCCATTCCTGGCGCCGTTCCTTGTCGTCGCGTTCGATGCCCATCGCACCGAAGAGCTGCTTGGCGACGCCGATCTGGCGTTCGCGGTGGACGCCGGCGTAGTCGGGGCCGACGCGGAATTCTCTCGAATGCGGCACCCCGGCGAGGTTGCGTTCCACGTTGCCGGCGCGGATGCGGTCGAGGGCGTCGCCGGTGACCACGTAGAAGTTCCAGGGTTGGGTGTTGTAGGACGTGGGGGCGCGCATGGCGAGGGTGAGGATCTCGCGGATCAGCGCCTTGGGGACTTGTTTGGGGAGGAAGCCGCGGATGCTTCGGCGGCCTTGGATCACTTCGTCGAACTGCATCGTTGCCTCGGGTTGGCCAAGATCTCGCGCAGTCTAGAGGCAGATCGTTCGGTGGTTCGTCGCGGTGGTGACTCGAACAGTGGCCGAAGCCTCCAGTTTCGTCGAGGGAGGGTTCTCACCCCTCCCGCTCTTCGCCAATGCAAAGAGCCCGCACTCACCGGACCGTCATGGCTCGGCCCCGGCCTCTCGACAGATCGACAGACTGCGAATCGGGTGCGGCCTCGTCTCCACATGCGGAGCCCGCCACATTCGAGCTCATTCCCAGATGAGATCGATGGCCTTGTCAGGGTCGAAGGTGCCGTTCCCGGGCTCGAAGAACTTCTGCCACATGCAAGCCATCACGAGCAGTTGATCGAACAAGGCGAATCGACCACCGCCACTCGAGTATCGGGGACTGCGCAGGATGTCGAAGGTCGTCCGATACTTGGATTTCGCCACCTCGTCATCGCGGACGAACGATTGTCTTTTGAGAATGAGCTTCACCACGTCGAAGGGCTCCTTGACATGGCGGCCGCGCATCGTGCGCGCGGTCTTGACGAGTGATGCGGCGCGGTCGCGCTCATCGACCAACAGGAGCAACTCCACCGTGCTCAGGTACTTGCTCTGCGGCAAGGCACCCCATTCATACGGCTCGTACGTCGCAGACACCGCCACTGCGTCATCGGCAATCCGCAAGACTTCTCGCCGATCCAGCCCTTCCCCTTTGAAAAACGCGTCAATCCAGACTTTTGCAGTCAGCAGGTCGAAACGGTTCAACGGAAATGCGCCCTGCACGGGGTCATGTTCGAACGCGTCAACCGCAACGGCCTCCTGTGCGTGCTTGTGCGCCATGTGAAGACAATACGCCGCGAGGGGCGTGGTTCGACCCTGTGCCCAGACGCGGCACCGCAGGTACTGAAACCACGCCTGCACGGCCATCCCTTCCGGATTCTGCTGCCAGTCAACGGGTGCCTCATAAGACTCTCGCGCCTGTTCGTCAGCGAACGACCAGTCGAAACGATCGCCAATCTGTTTCCATTCTTCCGCGTAGTTCATGTCATTCACAACCAAGGCAATTGTTGCAGGGGCTTCCCCGTCCGCTGAAGCACGGTTTGGGTCACGGAGGAGGATACGGTCTGAGCCCAAGGAAGCGGCGATGACCGGTGTGACGGCTTCGCGGTGCCGCATCCCGCGGCCGAAGCCTCCGGCTTCGCCGGAGGAGGGTTTGGCTCGGAATCGCTTGGGCGATTCCTCAGGGCTTCGCCCCGCGGGCGTTTGCAGCCCGTGCCCTCCGAGACCTGCAAAGCTCCGGGCACGAAGTAGCGAGTTCACACAGTCGAAGTCAGCATGAAATGGCGACGAGGTGTTCTTCGACAGGCCCGATGGTCGCCGGACGAGTCCTGTGCAGCAGGTCCCCTGAAAGTCGGGATGACGAGACCCCGTGAGACAAGAATGTCAGGCTACGATTGCGCCGGAACTAGGCGATGCCGACCGCGGGCTCCAGCGGTGAACGCAGCGAGTCCGAGACCTTCATGACCGACAGTCCGCCTTCATCCGGCCCGCAACCTACGCCAGTCAATGCATCGCTGGAGGCAGCACGCCAAATGCGATTCGAGGATTTCGTCAGGTTCTTCAAGGAGAACACAGACGGAAGTTGCTGCCCGTACTGCCGAAAGGACGACTGGCATCTAATTTTGCCGAGCGACGACGGGTTCGTCACGGTGCCATTGACAAAAACGGGTGCCCATCCCGCGCTCGCCTCAGTCGCCATGCCGTGCATAGTGATGGAATGCTCGAACTGCGGCCATGTACGCCTGCATTCGGCTGGACACATCGGCCATTGGATGCTCAACCAAGGGAAGAACAATGAGTGACATTCGTCCTTTCCGTCGATCCGAGGGCTCGCTGTCTCAATTGCCGCCGATTGACGGCCGGGGAGGCGGAGGTGATGATGGCGGCATGGACGCGCGGATCAGCAAACTTGAACAGCTCGCCGAGAAGACCGGCGAGCGACTAACTGCGATCGAGCGTGATCTTGCCGTGATCAAGAGCAACTACGCGTCGAAGTCTGACGTCGCCGAAGCAAAGAGCAGCATTATTATGTGGGTCGTCAGCGCAATCCTTCTTGCGCAACTCCTCCCGGCGATCCTCAAGAAGTTCGGACTCTAGTCGCTTCTTCTACTACCCGCAGGCGCGCCCTCGGCGGGCTTTTTCAAGCCTCAAATTTCGAGCACTTCTCTTCCCTGGCGTCGCCCGCTCGAACCAGCCAGATGGGAGACCATGTGAGACGCGCGTCGTCGTCGAGGACGACGGTTGCTGCCGATATCGAGTGGTTCGGTGAAGCGGTAGCGCGACGGCTCAAGCAACGGCCGAAGCCTCCGGCTTCGTCGGAGGAGGGTTTGGCTCGGAATCGCTTGGGCGATTCCTCGGGGCTTCGCCCCGCGGGCCGGGGGCCCGCGCCCAAACAGTCCACTGGACTGTTTGACCGAACCCTGGAGGGTTCTCACCCCTCCCTCTCTTCGCCAATGAAAAGAGCCCGCACGTGGCGGGCTCTTTGCATTGGCGGAGAGGGAGGGATTCGAACCCTCGGTACGTTGCCGTACGCCTGATTTCGAGTCAGGTACAATCGACCACTCTGCCACCTCTCCTGGTGTCATCTCTGGCGGGTCTGTGCCAAGCCGCAGATTCTAGCCTAGAAATTGGAAGCGGCTCAAGCTTTCAGTACTTCGAGACCACCGAGGTACGCACGCAAAGCTTCCGGAACCGTGATGGATCCATCAGCGTTCTGGTAATTCTCGAGCACGGCCACCAGCGTGCGCCCCACCGCCAGGCCCGAACCGTTCAGCGTGTGCACGAGTTCGTTCTTGCCCTGGGCGTTCTTGAAGCGGGCCTGCATGCGGCGGGCCTGGAAGCCTTCGGTGTTCGAGACCGAGCTGATCTCGCGGTACGTGTCCTGCGCGGGCACCCACACTTCGAGGTCGTGCGTCTTCGTCGAGCCGAAGCCCATGTCGCCGCTGCACAGCAGCACCACGCGGTACGGCAGGCCGAGCTTCTGCAGCACGGCTTCGGCGTGGCCGGTCATCTCGTCGAGGGCTTCGTAGCTCTTCTCGGGATGAACGATCTGCACCATCTCGACCTTGTCGAACTGGTGCTGGCGGATCATGCCGCGCGTGTCGCGGCCGGCGCTGCCCGCTTCCGAGCGGAAGCACGGGCTGTGGGCGGTGAGCTTGATGGGCAGGGCGTCGGCGGCCAGCACGGTCTCGCGCACGCTGTTGGTCAGCGAGATCTCCGAGGTGGAGATGAGGTACTGCTCCGGCTGGTTCTCGTCGCCGCCGCGGCTCACCCAGAACATGTCCTCCTTGAACTTCGGCAGCTGGCCGGTGCCTTCCAGCACCTCGCGGTTGACGATGTACGGGGTGTAGCACTCGGTGTAGCCGTGCTCGACCGTCTGCATGTCGAGCATGAACTGCGCGAGGGCGCGGTGCAGGCGGGCGATGGGGCCCTTCAGGAACGAGAAGCGCGAGCCCGAGAGCTTCGCGCCGGTGTCGAAGTCGAGGCCGAGCGGGGCGCCCAGGTCGACGTGGTCGCGCACCGGGAAGTCGAACACGCGCGGGGTGCCCCAGCGGCGCAGTTCGACGTTGGCGTTTTCGTCCGAGCCCGTGGGCACGCTTTCGTGCGGCAGGTTCGGTACGTTCATCAGCAGCGTGGCGAGTTCGCTCTGGATCACGTCGAGGCGGTCGGCCGAGTTCTTCAGCTCGTCGCCCAGGCCACCCACCTCGGCCATCACGGCGGTGGTGTCCTCGCCGCGGCCCTTCATGCCGCCGATCTGCTTGGACAGGCTGTTGCGCTTGGCCTGGAGTTCCTCGGTGCGCGTCTGGATGGCCTTGCGTTCGTTCTCCAGCGACTGGAACCGGTCCACGTCGAGGTAGGGCTGGGGCGACTTGCGCCGCTCCAGTGCGGCGACGACGCTCGGGAGGTCTTTGCGCAGCAGGGTGATGTCGAGCATGGTGTCGGTCTTCTTGTCTGAAAACGAAAGGGAAAAGCGGGATCAGCGCGGTGCGACGCCGGCCATGGCCTTGTCGCCGAGGCCCATCGGCAGCGGGAAGTGCACGGTCTCCTCGACGCCGGGCATCTTGCGCACCGACACCGCTCCGAGCGCGCGCAGGCGTTCGATGACTTCGGTGACGAGGATCTCCGGGGCCGATGCGCCCGCGGTGAGGCCCACGCGGCGGCGGCCCTCGAACCATTCGGACTTCAGGTCGTCGGCCTTGTCGACCATGTAGGCGTCGGCGCCCAGGCGTTCGCCCAGTTCGCGCAGGCGGTTGCTGTTGGAGCTGGTGGGGCTGCCCACCACGATCAGCACGTCGACCTGCGGGGCCAGCACCTTCACCGCGTCCTGGCGGTTCTGGGTGGCGTAGCAGATGTCCTGCTGCTTCGGCTCGCGCACGTTGGGGAAGCGGCGCTTCACGGCGGCGAGGATCTCGGCGGCGTCGTCCACCGACAGCGTGGTCTGCGTGACCACCGCGAGCTTGTCGCTCTGGGCCACCTGCACGGCGTCGACGTCGGCCACGTCCTCCACGAGGTAGATGCCCTCGTTGAGCTGGCCCATCGTGCCTTCCACTTCGGGGTGACCCTTGTGGCCGATCATGATGAAGTCGTAGCCTTCCTTGTGCAGCTTGGCCACTTCCACGTGCACCTTCGTCACGAGCGGGCACGTGGCGTCGAAGATGCTGAAGCCGCGGGCCTGGGCCTCGCGGCGCACTTCCTGCGAGACGCCGTGGGCGCTGAACACCAGCGTGGCGCCGGGCGGCACGTCGGCCAGGTCCTCGATGAAGATGGCGCCCTTGGCCTTCAGGTCGTTCACGACGTAGGTGTTGTGGACGATCTCGTGGCGCACGTAGATGGGCGCGCCGAACTTGCGGATGGCGCGCTCGACGATCTCGATGGCGCGGTCGACCCCGGCGCAGAAGCCGCGCGGTTCGGCCAGCAGCACTTCCTCGAGGCCGGTGGGTTGTGCTTCAGCCATCACAGCACCCCGATCAGGTGGACTTCGAACGTGACCGGCTGGCCGGCCAGCGGGTGGTTGAAGTCGAACAGGAGCCAGTCGGCCCCCTTCTCGCGCACGACACCGGCGTACGAGGCCTGGCCGTCGGGCGTGGGGAACTGCACCACGTCGCCGACGTGGTACTCGGCGTCGGGGTCGCCCAGCTCGTGCAGCAGCGAGACCTTCACCTTCTGCAGCATCTCGGGGTTGCGCTCGCCGAAGGCTTCGCCCGGGGCGAGCGTGAAGGACGTGCGCGTGCCCTCGGGCAGGCCGAGCAGGCGGGCCTCCATGGCCGGGGCGAGTTCGCCCGTGCCGAGCGACAGCGTGGCCGGCTTCTCGTTGAAGGTGTTGATCAGGTCGGCGCCGTCGGGCCCCGCCAGGCGGTAGTGCAGGGTCAGGAACGAGCCCTGTTGAACGTGGTTCAAGGAATATCCCGGTTCGATGGACTGAGGGGCAATTTTAGGTGCCCGGGCGAACCCGGTCCCCGAAATGCCCTGAAATAGCATTTTCCCGTGCTCAAAGACCTCCCCCCCGACGCCCGCCCGCGAGAAAAACTGCTCGCCCGCGGCCCCGCCGCCCTCGCCGACACCGAACTGCTCGCCCTGCTGCTGCGCACCGGGGTGCGGGGCACGCCGGTCATGCAACTGGCGCACAACCTCCTCGACCACTTCGCCGGCCTGCCGGCCCTGCTGCAGGCCAGCCCCGACGAACTGAAACAGGTGCGCGGCCTGGGCCCCGCCAAGCGGGCCGAGGTGTGTGCGGTGCTCGAACTCGCCCGCCGGTCGCTGAGCCAGGAGCTGGCCGAACGCCCGGTGTTCGACAGCCCCGCCCGGGTGAAGCAGCACCTGCGCCTCACCCTGGGCCACCTGCCCCACGAGGTGTTCGCCGTGCTGTTCCTCGACGCCCAGAACCGCCTGATGCGCCTGGAGGAGATGTTCAGAGGGACCCTCACGCAGACAAGCGTCTACCCACGGGAGGTGGTGCGTCGCGCGCTGGAGCTGCATGCCGCCGCCGTGGTGCTGGCCCACAACCACCCGTCGGGCCTCGCCGAGCCGTCGCGGGCCGATGAATACCTCACCACCACGCTGAAGACCGCACTGGCCCTGGTGGACGTGCGGGTGCTCGACCACCTGGTGGTGGGGCGCACCGAGGTGGTCTCGTTCGCGGAACGCGGCTTGCTTTGACCCCGTCGAACGGGACGCCCGGCACATGGCCGACAATCGGAACGGATCCCAGGAAGTCGTCACCGTGACCAAGATCAAGAGCCTCCATGACCTCGCCGACCTGCGCGTCGCCTTGAAAAAGGCCGAGCAGGAGGCGGCCGAGCGTGCTGAACGCGAGCGGGTCGAGGCCGCGCGCCTCGAGCGCGAGCGCAACCTCTTCTCGCACGCCGTGGGCCGTGTCAGCACGCTGCCGTCCACCGGGCGCGTGGAACCCGTGCGCGCGCGGGTCGAACCCGAGCCGCGCCAGCGCGAGCAGGACGAGCAGGCCGTGCTACGCGAGGCCATCTCCGACGAGTTCGACGTCGAGACGCTGCTGGACACCGACGAGGCCCTGTCGTTCCGCCGCCCCGACATCGGCATCAACGTCGTGCGCAAGCTGCGCCGCGGCGGCTGGACCATCCAGGCCCAGATCGACCTGCACGGCCTGCGCCGCGACGAGGCCCGCGAGCAGCTCGCGGCCTTCCTGCGCGACGTGGTGCGCCGCGGGCTGCGCTGCGTGCGCGTGGTCCACGGCAAGGGCAACGGCTCGCCCGGCCGCGAACCCGTGCTCAAGGGCAAGGTGCGCACGTGGCTCGTGCAGAAGCAGGAAGTGATCGCCTTCGTGCAGGCCCGCGCCTCCGAGGGTGGCCACGGCGCGCTGATCGTGCTGCTGAACGCCACGTCGGGCCCGTCGTCCTCGACCACCGCCCTCGCCTCCCCCCTGTCCCCCTCGCCCGAGACGAAACGCCCCCGATGAGCTGGCACGGCCACCTGACCCTGAACTACCGCCGCGACGGCGACCGCACCCTCGTCGCCGACCGCCACACCGGCCCGCTGCGCATCCTGCAGAGCCTCTACCCCGAAGGCCCCGGCATCTGCCACAACGTGCTGGTGCACCCGCCCGCGGGCATCGCGGGCGGCGACGTGCTGGGCATCGACGCGCGGGTCGACTCCGGCGCCCACGCCTTCATCACCACCCCCGGCGCCACGCGCTTCTACAAGAGCAACGGGCAGCCGGCGCTGCAGACGGTGTCGGTGCGGGTCGAGGACCAGGCCCGCCTCGAATGGCTGCCGCTCGAAACGCTCTGCTACCCGCGCCTGCTCGCGGAGAACCGCATGGCGTTTTCGCTCGCGCCGCAGGCCGAGATGATCGGCTGGGACGTGCTGGCCCTCGGCCTGCCGGCCAGCGGCGCGCCGTTCGACGCCGGCCGCTTCACGCAGGAGATCCGCCTCGGCGACGCGTGGCTCGAACGGGGCACGGTCGACGGCAGCGACCACCGGCTGCTGCAGTCCCCGCTCGGCTGGGCCGGGCGCAGCGTGATGGCCACGATGTGGTTCGCCGCGGGCACGGCCCTCACCACCGAACGGCGCGACCGGCTGCTCGCCGGCGCGCGCGAGGCCTTCGAAGGCCTCGCCCTCGCCCACGTCGCCGGGGCCACGTCCCCGCATGGGCAGGTGGTGGTGGTGCGCACGCTCGCGCACCGGGTCGAACCGGCGATGGGGCTGCTGACCGCGGTGTGGTCGCGCTGGCGGCGCGAAGCCTGGCAGATCGACGCCGCCGTGCCACGCGTGTGGCGCACCTGACGCGGCGAACTCCCCAAAAAAAAGGTTCTTCACCCAACTCCGGGGAACGCTGCCCGGATCTTGAGGAAGAAGTAGGCGTCGTCGCGGAAGCCATACGCCATGCGTTTGATGACCTTGATCTTGTTGTTGATGCCCTCGATGAGGTTCGTG